>ENA-OFCE01000602-OFCE01000602.1-metagenomes-genome-assembly--contig:-NODE-602-length-22850-cov-5.411011_pt1 | contig 22850 bp, 26 predicted proteins | sample MGYA00153388_OFCE01 | MGnify analysis MGYA00153388
TAAAGTTTAGCTGCTGCTAGATTTTATCCCTTTTGCGTTTGGAGGGGCTGCGCCAAGGGTTTGAAGATCGGAGGTAATTTGTGGCGGAGTGTTGCGGTAAGCTGTTGAATGACGATTCGCGACTGAAACTATGGCAACTATTAACGATAACTACCTCAAACTCAAAGCTGGCTACCTGTTTCCCGAAATCGCGCGGCGCGTCAATACATTTGCCCAGGCTAATCCTGACGCGCCGATTATCCGCTTGGGGATTGGGGATGTCACCGAACCATTACCCCTAGCTTGTCGCACTGCGATGACAAAAGCGATCGAAGATATGGGAAATCGCGAGTCATTTAAAGGTTATGGCCCCGAACAGGGTTATGCTTGGTTGCGAGAAGCGATCGCGACCAATGATTTTCAAGCGCGAGGATGTGCGATCGATGCCTCAGAAATCTTCATCTCAGATGGCTCAAAATGCGATTCTGGCAACATTCTCGACATTTTCGGACATGATAACACAATCGCAGTTACCGACCCTGTATACCCCGTTTATGTCGATACCAATGTCATGGCTGGTAATACTGGCGATGCTAATGACAAGGGCGAGTATGGGCGTTTAGTCTATCTCCCCATCACGGCTGAAAATGATTTCATCGCCCAAGTCCCCACCGAAAAAGTCGATCTGATCTACCTCTGCTTCCCCAACAATCCTACTGGCGCAGTTGCAACCAAATCCTACCTGCAAGCGTGGGTAGACTATGCTTTGGCTAATGGCTCAATTATCTTCTTTGATGCGGCTTATGAAGCCTTTGTCACCGATCCTAGTCTACCGCGATCGATCTACGAAATCGAAGGTGCGCGGGATTGCGCGATCGAGTTTCGCTCTTTTTCCAAAAATGCTGGATTTACAGGTACCCGTTGCGCCCTAACTGTAGTCCCCAAAACTCTCACCGCCAAAGCAGCCGACGGTAGCGATGTAGAACTCTGGAAACTGTGGAATCGTCGCCAATCCACCAAATTTAATGGTGTTTCTTACATCGTCCAACGTGGTGCAGAGGCAGTATATTCACCCGATGGAAAGGCGCAAGTAAAGGAACTAATCGCCTTCTATATGGAAAATGCCAAAATCATTCGGGATAAACTCACCGCAGCCGGATTACAGGTTTATGGTGGGATTAATGCGCCTTATGTTTGGGTAAAAACTCCCAATGGTTTATCTAGTTGGGATTTCTTCGATAAGCTGCTGGTAAATTGCCATGTTGTCGGTACTCCTGGCTCTGGTTTTGGTGCTGCGGGTGAAGGTTATTTTCGGATTTCCGCATTCAACAGTCGGGCAAATGTAGAAGAAGCAATGAAACGAATTACCGAACAGTTTCAAGGTTAGTCAAATAGTTGACAGTTGACAGTTGACAGTTGAAAGCGAAGTTGTGGGAGTAAGGATTTAGACCCCACTCCCACAACTTGGCTTTGTCACCACGTCTCGGCACAGTGGAGACTGCTTGCAAATTATTGAATTGGCTGAATGTCAATGACTTGACCTACGTTGTCTGCGTTAAATGGGGTCGTTGGCGTAGTCTCTGCTCTGGAGGAGCGAGTGCTTTTAGATTGAAGTTTTGCTTTGGCAATTTGAGCAACTTCAGATACTAGTAGAGACACGATCAGGGTATCATCAATTAATCCTGCAAAAGGCAAGAAATCGGGGACAAGATCGATCGGGCTAACTAGATAAACTATTGAAGCAGCTACCACCCACCAGCGATATTTAGGGTTTTGTAATAAACTACGATACCAGTTGTGAAGGGAGTTAATATTGAAGTTCATCGGTGGCTTCCTGATGTGGTGTTGTCGATACTTCTATCATCCCAAATCCCGATGGTTTGTGCAGGTACGGTAAACCCATTTTTTATGGTGGTTGTTCCCACTTACTGACAAAACATGAGATTTGTCTGTCAAACCCGATTCTTACCTACTCAATTTGAGTGTCAGTCAGCCAGATCGATAAATTTCAACTTTCAACTAAATTTAGTCTTCGTCCCAAGCTTCCACTTCGATTAACTCGCTCACTGGATCTTGGAGTGTAAACCCAAAATCTAATAATTCATTCTTCCAATATTGCCATTTGTCACCGTAGAGGAAGGCAATTTTCCAAATTCGATCGCTCGGACTGAGAATCTTGGATGCTACCAAAGATTCTACTTGACGTTGCATTTTCACCATTGGGTGAAGCACTTGCTGAGTCATAGATAAAGATTTAATTGTTTTAATGCTTGATTGAAACTAGCTTCCCGTTAAATACTCGTCCTGACTTAGTAACGCCATGTGCCAGGGAAGCTGTCTTCTATACTTGTACCGCAAAACAGTCGCTGTTGTCAAATTTAATTTCAGTCAATCTCGATCCTAATATCTAAGTAGCGGCTGTAACTTTTTACATTTATATTTATGCTTCATTAAGTAAAAGTCAGCTAGTCGCGCCAACATCCGATCGCTAAAAACAGATAAATTAGCTAGGTTACTAGATTACTAGGTTACTTCATTGAATACTTAAAGACAGCCAGCTAATGACGATACCTAATACAGAACCAGCGATTACCTGTACGGGGGTATGTCCTAACAATTCTTTGAGCTTTTCCTCATTAAATTTATGGTCTTCGGAAAATAGTTCATCGATCATTTGGTTGAGAATGCGGGCTTGTTTTCCGGCGGCTTGACGGACTCCAGCAGCATCATACATCACCACGATCGCAAAGATGGTCGCGATCGCAAACTCGGCACTTGCCCACCCCAAATTTTCGCCGACTCCTGCGGCTAGAGCTGTCACTAGAGCTGAATGAGCACTAGGCATCCCACCTGTAGTTGTCAAGACTTTGGCACTCAATTTACCATTTTGAATCAGATCGATAATCAGTTTGAGAACTTGAGCGATCAGACAAGCAGCAATTGCTACTAGTAAAATCCGGTTCTCTAGAATTTGGCTGATATCATTAATCAAGGGGTTTACCTTACTCACCACAAAAATGACCTACAGTGAGGAAATGACTGAAACAATATTTAACAGTTAGCATTTAAATACCAGTGGGTTTAAACTTTTTGTCGCTCGGCATGGTTCGATCGAACTTAGCCGAGCGAATCATCGGTCGAATTGTCAATTACGGCATTAATTTTTACGATCGGTAATATAGTCAGCTAAAGCTTGAAGTGGTTGCGCTCGATCTCCAAACTCATCCAAGCTAGTTTTGGCTTCAGCTACTAGTTTATCAGCTTGACGTTTGGATTCTTCCAATCCCCACAATTTTGGATAGGTGGCTTTTTGAGCTGCCAAATCTTTACCTGCTGTTTTGCCCAATTCAGCTTGGGTGGCAGTAATATCTAGAATATCATCAATAATTTGAAAAGCTAGACCAATATTATGAGCGAATTTAGCTAATTTTTCAATTTCTGATTCGGTTGCTCCAGCTAAAATTGCCCCACAGACGACGCAGGATTTGAGTAGGGCACCAGTTTTGTGATTGTGGATATAGGTGAGCGTTTCCACTGAGATATCTGGCTTGCCTTCTGATTCTAGATCTACCACTTGTCCGCCAACTAGACCATTGGCACCGACGGCTCTAGCTAGATGAGCGATCGCTTTTAGCACCCTGTCGGCACTGACTCCCTGGGTATGGGTAGCGATATGCTCGAAGGCATAAGCGAGTAAGCCATCCCCAGCTAGAATCGCGATATCTTCTCCATATACTTTATGATTTGTCAACTTACCCCGCCGATAATCATCATTATCCATCGCGGGTAAATCGTCATGGATCAGTGACATGGTATGAACCATCTCTAACGCGCAAGCCATGGGCATCGCCAGATCTATGCTACCCCCAATCAGTTCGCAACTAGCCAGACACAAAATCGGGCGTAACCGCTTGCCACCAGCTAACAATGAGTACCTCATCGCCGCATAGATTGTATCGGGGTAGGCGGGACGGATAGCCTCATCCAGAGCCATTTCTACTCTCGGCTGTCGCTCTCGAAGGTATGCGACCAAATCGAAGGCAGTGGTTGTAGGTGTCAAGTCTTGGGTACTAGTCATAGGTGCTAGAAAGTGAGGAGCAGACTTTAACCTCGATTCCGCCAAGCGGAGGCTACTGGTGATGAGCGTAGCCGAATTACGCCAACGGGTCAAAATCTTTGTCTCAACTATTTTACGAGGGTTTGGCTCTTTTTAGGGAATCGGGAAGCGGGAATAAAAATAACTTCATATACTTCACCCGATCGATCTTTGGTTGATGAAAAACGCTAAACCCGCGCTCATCAAAGGAACTGAGAGATTATCTAATCCCCATTGCGCGATCGATTCTACCGCTGTGGCGGCAATTGCCACTGGAATCCCCACCCACCAAGTTTGCCAAATGTTGCCTTGGACGCTCAATAAGACGATCGACACGATCGCATAACTGACGACTAACATGGTTAATGTCCCTTCCCAGCTCTTGCTATTGCCAAAAATGGTATAGGGATGGTTGCCATATCTTTGCCCAATAATCGCTGCCAATCCATCACCCCACGCCATAATTAAAATTCCAATCACTGCATAGTGAGGCAGATCCAAATTCCAAAATATTGCTGTCAAAATCCCAATACTGACAGCATAAAAAAATGTGCCCAAGCTTTTGCGCCCAACACTATTTACCCCTGGCAAAATCGGCAACCGATAGGAAATCAGTGTCACTATCCCAGCTAAAATCCCACTGACAATTCCTACCCAAGCAGGTAAGTGGAGCAGCCACGCAATGATAATGACATTACCCGTACCGATATGGACTACTTTGCGGACTTGTTCGGGTTTGGTATTAGTGTAACGATGTAAGAGTTCGGAAATTAGCACGATCGCACCAACATAGATGGGGACTGTGGCAATCCGTAACCAGAGATGAGATTCAGCGAAAAATGTCTGCATTTGAATAAGATCGTGTCATGAAAAAAAGTTTAATTCGATCGATCCGAGGTTATCGAAGATTTATTTCTCCATTATTTCCACCAAGTTGTCGATTTACACCGACTTGCTCCCAATATGCGATCGATGCGATCGACAGGTTTGGTACAATTCGGGGTAGTTATCTATCAACCCTGCGGATTTGTCGCTGTCATCCCTTCCATCCTGGCGGCTACGATCCCGTTCCCGACGTAGATTAGCTATAGCCCACTATTAACTATGAAACCTTATCGTCAAGTACCTATCCAAGAATGTGGTGAGCCACTAGTTGCAATTCCAGTAGAGTTATTTGCGATCGAGACTCCCCACTCATATATTAAGTGTGGAGCAGATTATGGTGGGATGTCACCATATTATCTCCGTCAGGGGGTACTCGATCGGCTAATTCAAGCCCAAACGGGACTGGAAAAACTACATCCTAGTTGGCAGATCCAAATCTTTGATGCTTATCGTCCAGTGGAGGTGCAACAGTATATGGTGGATTATACTTTTCGGCAGACTTGCGATCGCCGGAATTTGGATCTAGCGAAACTCTCAGATCTAGAGATCGAGCAAATCTGGCAAGATGTCTATCAGATTTGGGCGGTGCCTAGTTTCGATCTGGAGACACCACCACCACATAGTACGGGAGCGGCGATCGATGTTACACTAGTAGATGAAGATCGTATCCCGCTCGATATGGGTTCGCCGATCGATGAAATGTCAGATCGATCGACACCTGGATATTTTGATAAGTCTAACGATCCATTAGAGCAACAATATCGACAGCATCGGCAACTCCTAGCGCGAATCATGACAGATGTGGGATTCTTGCGTCATCCAGATGAATGGTGGCATTTTTCGATCGGCGATCAACTTTGGGCATGGTTAAATCATCAAGCCGATCTCCAGCATCCCATTCCAGCTTATTATGGAAGAGTAATCTAATGACTAGTGGCGATTCTTCGAGCGCTAGTCTTAGACTAAATAACAAATAACAAACAACAAATTCCATGAGTGTCTTTGTCTTACTTTTTAATGCGCGAACTGATAATGAGGGGATTTATTCAACTCAGGTTGGCGATCGAAATGTGATTCTGATGTTTGAACAAGAGGATGATGCAGTGCGTTATGCCGATCAATTGGAGGCTGAAGATTTTCCCAAGCCGACGGTAGAAGGTATCGATCCTGAAGAGATTGAAGAATTTTGTCAGGATTCTGACTATGATTTTATCCTGGTGAATTCCGAAATGCTCGTCACGCCACCTTCCCAGAGTTTAGAACAAACAGATTGGCAACCAGATGGGCACAAGCAAGCCCCATCCGAGGATGAGGATGGTATCGATCTCGAAGCAATGCGTAAACGCCTAGAACGCCTGTTGTGAATGTCAGCGGTTAAGGTGGGGTAGATGCTAAAAAATTATTACTACTATGCTCCTGACTATTTCCACCACCCACCAACCTGCGACAGATCTGGGTTATTTACTATTCAAACACCCCGATAAGTGTCAGACGTTCGATCTTTCCTTTGGTACCGCCCAAGTTTTTTATCCCGAAGCGGGCGACACTAGATGTACTGTGGCTCTGGTGTTGGATATTAATCCAGTAGATTTAGCTAGGGGCAAGGCTGGAGCAAAAAGACAGACACTAGCAGCATACGTCAGCGATCGACCCTATGCCGCATCATCTTTCCTCAGTGTTGCCATTTCCCAAGTTTTTCGGACGGCGATGACTGGTAGGTGCGAGCATCGGCAAGATCTAGCAGATACCCCGATTCCCCTCGTTGCCAAGATTCCAGTTTTACCCAGTCGGGGGCGAGAAGGCTTTCTACGGGGCTTATTTGAACCGTTAGGTTATCACGTTGATGTGTGTCGTTTAGCACTCGATGAGCAGTTTCCTGATTGGGGGAATAGCTCTTATTTTGATGTTGAGCTAACTCAGACGATTAAGCTCTGCGACTTGCTCAGTCATCTTCATGTGATGATTCCAGTCTTGGATGACGATAAACACTACTACGTCAATGAAGACGAGATCCAAAAGTTACTACGTCATGGTGAAGGCTGGCTGGCAACTCATCCACTCAAAGCGGAAATCACCAGCCGCTATCTCAAACGTCAACGAGGTTTGACTCGCGACGCTTTGGCACAGATTGCGGGGGAAGAAGTAGTAGCCCAAACACCACAAGAAACTCCAGAAGAGATCGTTGAAAAGCCGATGAGTCTCAATCAGCAGCGGATGGAAACCGTCATCGCAGCATTGAAAACAAGCGGTGCTCAAAAGATTGTCGATTTGGGGTGTGGTGAAGGGAAATTGCTAAAACTGTTGCTCCAAGAGCCGACTTTTTCTGAAATATTGGGGATGGATGTTACTTATCACGCTCTAGAATCTGCCCAAGAGCGAGTACTCGCTCGATTACCGATTCATCAACAAGGGCGGTTAAAATTAATTCAAGGATCTTTGAATTATCGTGATGCGAGAATTGCTGGCTACGATGCAGCGACAGTAATTGAAGTAATCGAACACATGGATCTAAATCGATTGAGAGCTTTTGAGCGCGTACTATTTGAATTTGCCCAGCCTAAACTCGCGATCGTCACTACTCCAAATATCGGTTAAGATGAAACTTCTTTTAAGAGGCGATCGTAAAGCAGTCGAGTAATTCGATAACCCAGCGTCATCGATGACCGAACCCCTGCCATGTGACGATCTTTATTCGTCCCCTTCGTCTCTTTCCATCTGACTCGCAATTGAGCCACCGTCAGAGCGGCGGTAGAGTTGGAAAGTGCGCGTTTGTCTAACTCAGTTACCAGCCAACTATCCGCCATCCGCTCCGGTAGTACATTAGTTGTAATCCAGCAATAGAGCATCTTTCTCGCAAATGACGAACCAGAATATACTAGCGCGCTAGAGCCACCGGACTCGATCAACCGCTTACCCATCCCTAGCGAGAGCTGAAATCCCGCTAGGGACTTATTTTTTTTGTGTTTGCCGCGATCGTCTTCGTAGCGATCGATATGCGGTTGTCCCGAAAGTAAGAACTTCTCGAACGGATAAATATTAGTCAGGATGGTTGCCTGCATCACATAGCCGAAAGCGAATAGCTCCAACGTTTCGCGGTATTTGTCGAACGCCGGATCGAGTAGATGCTCGGATAAATCGGCTTTGAGTTTGGTGTCTTGAATCTGCGCCCCAACGATCGACAGCGCGTGGTTGCGGGTGTAGTCGGTGATGCTAATTGAAAGTTGTGTGGCGATCGAAGTTTTGCGCTCGTTCTCGATCCGTTTGTAGCTGTGAACGTCAGCCAGCCACCCGACCCAAGGGGTAAACCCTGACTTTGTGCGAGCATTGCTAATCGTGCGATCGGCAACTTCGGGAAACTCATGCTTGAGTCGCTGCCGGAGCTGCTGGGTAAAAATCTTCGTCGTCGATTCTAGTGATTTAATCTCTAATAACCTGTTGTTAACTTCTGCGATCGCCCCCGTGCGCCAATATAGCCACGCATTTCGGGCGTTGAAAATCGGATCGAAATAACTCACCGCCAGACAAAAGGCATCGGTGCGATCGTCTTTATCCTTGAAGCCATACGCGCCGCGATTGTGAGACAAATCCGAGTGACCGATCCACTTAACTTCGATGCCCAAATGTGCCGCCATGTCCGACCACAGCCGCGAGTACCACACCCCCGTCGGTTCCATCACGATATAGTCGGGTTGGAGTTCGGTCAGAAGTGAGATCGCGTCACGGAGATTGACACTCGATCCTTCCTTGGAGTTATCCATTCTAATTTTAGATATGGCAATTTTAGCGTTACGTTTGTAGAAATCTGGGTAGGACATACCTACTGGTAATTGCTCTAAACAAAACGCCACGACAAATCTAGCACCGATATCGATGCCTAAAACTTTAGTCATGATTTTTATTCAATTTTTTGGTCTAGTTGAAATTGTAATTAAGCAAGGATTGGCGATGAATTAATTAGACCCCTGGGGGTCTGAACTCGGTTAGTAAATCCCAGATAGCTTAGGTACAAGCAAGGATAATAGGGGCTGAAGATATTGGGTAAGCCAAACGGCTGAAATCGAATAAAAAGCCCCTACCAGACTTGACGGGTAATTACTCCCGCGACACGCTAGGTGCGTGTTTCGTCGCTCCTACGACTCTTCAGGCGGGTTGATATCGGCTTGGCTTTTTGGTATAATTAGAGCATCACTTTCTTCAATATCAATTAAAATCATCTCTAACAATTCCGTAACTGTTTGAGAGATATAATTGCGGTGAGAGTGTGATATTTGTCGATTACCATAGCGATTGGGGAATGAGCTGCCAAGCAACCCGATCGCTATTTGCACATTAGTTTTGATTAGCTTTTTTTGCATTAAAATCGCGCTTCCATTTGCGTTGTAATTCGTACAGATTTTGAGTTGACAATACTAGTAAATCTTCAGCCGCTTCTCGCATTTCTAAGGATGCTAGGCCCATATAATCGTCGCCCTCATCTAGACACGCACAGCTATTGATAATCCGATCGATCGCATCATGAATCGGATTGTCTGAGTAGATCTTGATGGTCTTGGGGATGATGCTTACGGTTGCGTCTTTTGGGTCGGGATATTTAGATTGAGTCATTAGAAATTAGCTCTCCTTCGTTTGGGGGTAAATATTGTGCGGGTATAGTTGGGTCGCGAGGTTCGCAGGAAAGACAATACCAGTCGCCGTTAATGTAATCGAGTTCGATCTTGCAAGCAGGACAGTATTTATCATCCTCATCCCACCACTCCCAATCGTCTTCATCCTCATCCATGTCAAATTAGCCCCACAAGGTAGGGTAGCTAGGTTAATCGTGCCATCGAGTCCGATCGAACTTAAATAGACCCCGATCGGGCGGTCTAATCTTCCATGTCTACAGACGCTCGGTGGCCTCGATAGTCAATCTGAATAGAAATTGTCGATCGCACATATATAGACATCCTCAAGCAGACTAACAGCGGTTACATCATGCGGGGCAAGGTCTGATATCTATGCGTTCGCACCACAACTATGGGGGACGTAGAAACCCCCGCTAGCCGTGGCTATTGCCGAAGGCTGCACCTTCAGCCTGACAATTAGAGGTGTTGAAACACTAATTGAGGCTGGCAATGTCATCACTATAGCATAAATTCTCATATTTGAGACACTAGTGTCTCATTGGTGGGAAAGTGTTGTATGATTGAAGTAGCCAGAAAGGCTAATGACCAATGGAGGTACACGATTGAGAGAGTTACTAAAGAAACATAGATACACGTTCACCGACGTAGTAGAAGCAGTGGGTGTACCGAGAGCAACTGCATACAGGTGGGCCAATAGTTTCCCGATCGATAAACTGTATGCGATCGCTGAATACACCCAGATCGATATTCACGAAATAATCGAATGCTTTAATCCCAATCAATCCACCCCGACCCCAGAGACGATCGACGAGAACTAAATCAAAAACCCCCAGTTTCCGGCTGGGGGTTGTACTTTTATTAACTACATCCATCATGACAAATTTCTTAGCAACTCAACTCAGCCTGATCGAGTCGTCAGATTTTACGCATCAACCAGTAGGCGACTGGGAATATGACGAGTTAGGGACTGAGATTTTGTTAGTCCCTAACTTTCCAGATCGAGAGTTATGTCCATTGATTTCTAAAGCCCATAGCTTTAAAGACTCAGAGTTAGGGACTAAGATTTCGTTAGTCCCTAACTTTCCAGACCGAGAGTTAGGGACTGAGATTTGTCTAGTCCCTAACTCGTATAAATGGCAACCACCGATTGGATGCTTAGAGCAAAAACCGATTAAAGATCGGAACTATTGGTACTGGAGATATTACGATAATCGCGGTAAAAAAGCCTCTCTGTATTTGGCTAGAGATTATAATAAAGCCGTCGCTCGCGCCATCAAAATCGGCATTCCGCCCAATGCTAAACAAGCTCAAATCACCCTACCGATCGCCGATCCTCAAACATCCAGCGAAAAATCGGGCAATCTTATCGATATCACCTCAACCGCCCGCGCAGCATAGAGAGCCGCCCGATCTAGTTAGGGTCAAAATGACCCCAACCAAACCATCTGTTGGGGTCAAATTGACCCTACATCAGGCGATCGATTATGACCAGCTCACACCCACTCAACAGGCTAGATGGGATCTCGGACTGTTCGGCTCGATCGAACTTAAAGAGCGGCGTATTTATCATTACTATTACGTCCGATGGACTGAGCCAAAAACCGGAACTAGAAGATCGACTTATCTGCACAAAGATTATGATATTGCCATGATGAAACTCTACCTATTACTGCATCCCATCGATAGCGATAATGATTAAAAAATATCGCTATCAATTCCCGATCGTGTGGGAGCTATTTAAATGGGGAATCACGATCGCTATCCGTTACCCAATGATGCGGATTCGACCGCCGATAGTTAGAAACTCTGAAGATTCGCAGTTCTTTAGTCTGAGTATGCTCGACGACCCAGAAGATTAGAAGTCTAAACCTTCGGGGAATTCCTCGCAGCGGGGACATAGGGCGATCGCACTTTTGGATAATCCGACATCGATGGCGATCTCACGGGTACTCATTCCGGCTTGCCGCAGCTCGTTAATTCGAGCGCATGAGTCATTAATTTTCCCCCCCTTAGGGCGACCGAATACTTTCCCCCGCGCCCTGGCGTTACTAATGCCCGATTTAATCCGCTCCTTCAATAGATCCCGCTCGAATTCAGCCAGTGTCGCCATGATACTGGCGATCATTTTTCCATGAGGCGTAGACAGATCGAACTGAAAACCATTTTGGGCGATCAGACTCACCCCCCATGATTGGAGCTGATGGAGCGAGTCGATTAAGTCGATCGTCGATCGTCCCCAGCGGGTGAGTTCGGATACGAGGATGATATCGATCGATCGGCTTCGAGCGATCTCCATAATCTTTCGGCGTTCCACTCGATCGAGCTTTGCTCCGCTTCCCACTTCCTTAAAAATTCGCACCACATCATAATCACAGCGATCGGCATAACTTTTAAGTTCAGACTCTTGGCGATCGCATATTTGGTCATGTGTAGATACGCGGCAGTAAATCCCCACTCGTAACCGTCCACTTTTACCCCCTAAATTATTCACGCTGTAACCTAGTGCCCCTGGTGCATTTTTGAATGTCCACCAAACCAAATGTTTGAATGGACGTATCGCTATGATGCCCACGAGATCGGCTGTGGGCATCATATACAAGTAACCCAGATTGGTATCAACATGGCAGAACCGACACTTGAAGAAATTTTCGGCGCGGGTGCGACTCAAACGGCAACTACTATCACTATCCTCAAGTCCGACCTACCCATGACCGCCACCGCCGTCAACCGTGGCGAACAAACATTCGCAGCCATCTGTAAAAAAGCATCCACAGCCCTGACTATAGGTACATTTAATACCAACGGCGACCAATCAATTAATATCGCCCCTGGCTTCGATTCGCTGGCATACCGAACGATCGGCACCGTCCAACAGACCCTACTCCAAACCCAGCTCACGATCAATTTTGGGAAAGTTCAGTCGAGCGCGGGGATTACCCCTGATGATTACTAATGGCTTGTGAACTTCGGGTTAGAGGGAAGGTTGAGTATCGGGGAGCTATCGATTATGACGATTTAGTTAGAGGTTGGAATCCTAACGATCCAATACCCTCGCTAACTGTTATTAACACTAGCGACTTTGGGCGCGGGGTTTTCACCCGTTACTCAATGAGTTCGGGATGGCAATACAACGAAGCTGGTTGGTACACATATCCCGAATTATATTTAAGGGGTGATTGTGTTCCCCCTTCTATCGATCCCAATCAGCCATGCGACTGTGTAAACGGTGGCTGTGTACCCAAAACTACCTATAACACCCCTGGGGTATTCCCCAGCCTCGCAGCCTGTCAATCTGGCTGTGCTAAAAATTCAAGCTGTACGGGCGAATGTATCTCCGTAGACGAGATAGCAGCACTACAGCAAGCGGCGGCGGCGGTTAGAGGGAGAATCTGTAAATGAGCGGAGTTAGCAGCGTTACCGCCCAATTGACCAGCCTTCAGCCTTGTGGCGATAATTGCTGCGATAAAATTGACGCGCTGAATGGGGCTGTAGCGCGGTTGGGGGCGCGAATCCAAGCACTAGAAGATAGCGGGGGGCAGGATCGAGACAGCTTACTGAGTGAGATTAAACGGTTGGGGGGACTCCTCGACCAAAAAGCCAACGCGTCCGATTTTGCCGGATTACAGGACGATCTCGGATTACTGGGGGCGACTATTGCCGCGTTGCAAGCTGTCGTTGGAACTCTCAAAGCCGGATTCGATTTCGTATCGGAGCAAGTTGGAAATCTTTTGCGTAGTCTGGCAAGTTCGGGGGAACCCGCAAAAGCTACCGCAAATGAAGCATTAGCGATCGCTCAAAACGCTCTAATTTTGGCTCAAAAGGCGATTGTAGATGCCACAGGAGCCGTCAACGTTGCAAACCTTGCCAACACGACCGCAAACCGAGCGATTGAAATTACCAACAGCACCGCCCAACAGGTAAGCGGCGCAATCTCTCAAGCCTCTGAAGCTTTGTCGGTCGCGTCTAAAGCACTGACAGCGGCAAATTCAGCGGTAGGGACAGCAGATCGAGCAATTGGCATTGCCGAACCATTGCCGATCCGAATGAGGGACGTAGAAGCTATTGCAGCAGGAGCAAAAGCCACAGCGGATCGAGCTGTAGATATAGCCACGCTTACCGCTAGCAAACCAGGGATTGCTGGAGCCACCGGAGCGCAAGGGATACCAGGATTAATTGGCGCAACCGGAGCGCAAGGAATAGCAGGATTAATCGGAGCAACCGGAGCGCAAGGAATACCAGGAGCAACCGGAGCGCAAGGGATACCAGGAGCCATCGGCGCAACCGGAGTACAAGGCGTACCAGGAGCAACCGGAGCGCAAGGAATACCAGGATTAATAGGATCGGGAGCGCAAGGAATACCAGGAGCCATCGGCGCGCAAGGGATACCAGGAGCCATCGGCGCAACCGGAGCGCAAGGGATACCAGGAGCCATCGGCGCGACTGGAGCACCTGCCAAAGATATAGATCCCACACTTCCGGGACGAGTCGGGACGCTTGAAAGCAAAATAGCCACGGTGATAAACCGTCCCGAAATATTAACTCCTGACAAACCAGGCACAATCCCGATCCGCTATCCCACCACCGGAACGATCGTCCACGTTCCCACCGACGATTATGTTCAGGGCGAATTTGTTGAAGAAAAGAAAAAAATCACGAAACTAGGTGGCGACTTAGAACCGCTCAAAAATGACAACAATGAAAACAAACGAAAAATTGCTGTCATTCAACAAAATTGCTGCAAACCTCAAGATGAGACTAAGCCTAAAGTGGAACTCGAAACCGCGTCAATTACTCAATTTGTCAACTGCGATCCAAACACGGGAAAACCCGTATTCAGCGTTATTGGCTTGCCAGTAGTTAAAGGAACTGGAATGACCGAAACGGCTAAATCGTTACAAATAGCCAGAGTAAACGCGCTTGAATGCAAAGAATGTGACGCAATAGCAACCGTCCCCGAATGGTGGCAGATCCCGATCGAGAATTACCGACCTCAGCTAATCGTTATTTATCGAGTACTTAACGAAGATGGCACTTTCGGCGGGACGCAATACGCGATTACCATTCCTAATCCTAACAAAGATTACGCGCAAAGACCCGCTACAAAACCAAGTTTTCCTGAATACATAAAAGGCAATTATCAGGAAATTTTTCGCCTGAAAGACAATACAAAGTTAATCGTTAATTGCAAAGACGACCGAGAATTAAAAACTCTAATGACAACATTGATTAGCACGATCGAAAAAGAAAAACTACCGGAAAAAAGCTACAAAACTGTGATCCATCCCGAAGGCACATTCAACCAGGCTAGGGTTCGAGCGTGGCGAGTAGATTACTACGCGATGGGTCGTGGCGGAACTAGCCCCAGAGGCATCAAACCGAATTGGGTATGGCGACTCTAAACAAGACGTAAGAAGATTGGGGGGTTAACCCTCGATCCAGTACAACCCCTAAACAGCACCGTGTCTGGTGGGTACGTTAGCTGTACGAGATTAGAGGAAATTATGCCAGTCCAGTTTAAGGAATATGGGGCAAAGATCAACGGTGAGCTATACCCTTGTCGTCTGAATGACACGGTTTACGGTCAAGGTGGAGTCGCTGTTGCTCTAGGGTTTGAGAAAGCCAGCAAAGATTCAAATTTTAACGGAATCGGCAATTTTCGCAGCTTGCGGAGAGCTGGAGCCATAGTTAGAATCACCGCTAACGGTGTTAAAGGCGAAGGTGCAAGTCGCGAGCGCAAATCATTTCAGTTGTGGTGTGTTGCTAGTAGCCTAAGCGCGGCAAAAGGCAAGTTAGTTAACGAAACGATTAACGGATTCAATATCAACACCGTATCTAATCGGTTAACAACTCGATTCCGCTAATTCCTAATTAGCCGATTTTCACATTATCAATCATTAACTACCGAGCATAACTAAAAAATGGGCGTTCAAAGTATTTGTAAAGTTAAGGCGAAAGTGTCGCCAGTTAAGCCAGACGGCACCAAAGAACCTACACTCACAGTCCCTTATTATTTTCGGGGTTCCAACGTTTATAAGGCAAGTCCTGGCATCGCTGGGGCTGCACTAATCGAGCATATCCCCTCCGATAAATTTGATGGGACGATGCCGCTGACTCCTGTTGCCGATTTAATTCGCGCTGGCATTTTGGCGCGAGTGAATGTTATCGTCCAAGCCGCAAATAATCCCAAAAAATTTAATTATCAGTTGGTTGTTGATGCCGAACAGTTGCCGTTAATTTATGACTCTACCGGAGCAGGTACTTTAGATAATCAAGACTACATCTTGGCTAAAAAATCCGGAAATGTCACCAAGGGCAAAATCGTTAAAATCGCCCAACGTACCGAAGCATATAACCCATAGGTTTGATGGCGATTAACTGGCTAATTAACGAGCCTGTGACTCGATATCGGGCGTTCGATCCGGTGTTTCGATCGAATGCCTTGCTGATTTCAATTACTGGTAGCTACCCAATCGATCGGGTTAGAGCTGGTAATTTGAACATCGGCATTGTTGTAGACGGACAGCCCTTTATCTATGCCTCTAAGTTGCTCAAGTTTGGCAATAATCTGATTGCGGTTGGCATTAGCAACTATCAATTATTTTTCGATCCGAATGTCTATATAGACGCTCGGTTCAATCCAATTATCAAAATCGCTGAATTTAACATCAATATGCAAGTCACCCCCGCCTCTAGTTCGTTGCCTCAAGTTGGCGAAGATATTTTTGATACTGTTAATCCCGTAGTTCCAACCGATCCAGCTCCAGTATTTCTATTAGCAGCAGCCCGATCGCGCAAAGCAGCCCGAATTACTAATAAAACTACAGCGGGAATGTATCTCAAAGGTGGCGCGGCGGCTAGTTCGCCTACGTTACTTGCCAACGATCCGTTTACGTTCGTGCCAGCGGGTGGTAGCTATACCTTTGAGGATTACAGCGGCGATATTGTGGGCATTATGTCGGGAAGTTTTGCCGTTGGGGGTAAGATTATCATCGCCCAATCTCCCTACATTCTAGAGTCAATGCCTACACCACTGCCACCAACCCTATAAAGTAGTTACAAGTTTTTATAGTCACTAAAACAAACAAGTGGAAAAAAGAAAATGGTTACAGTTTATTGTCTCTGGTGTATCTTTACTTATTTCTCTGGCGTTAGACTTGTATGCTCCGCAGGTAAAGGTTGTGTTGTGCAATTTGACCCCAATCGGCACAATGAGCGAACAATATCAACAGCCGACAGAAAGGATTAAATAATGCTAACTCAGCCGTTTTTAATCTTTTCGATGCCGCTCGATAATACGCCCCAACTCAATCAAGGCAGACTCGTTCTGTATGACTGGGACAAGGGACAGTGCGATTCGTTGATTAGTGAATCACGGTAATCAGTCCGTACATAACTAATCCAAGCTGGCTACGATACATGTAGCACTTTAAGGCTTGAACTGTCCGATTGATGAGGGTGCAAGTCCCTTCCTCTAAACTCAAGAGTGACTGCTTATCTGCCCACACCGATACGACTCGGAATTCGTAAGAGTGAAGCTGGGAACAGGTCGCAATCAGACATCAATTACAGATGACACTGGCGATAATAGCGAGTCCCTATGATGAAACAGAGCCTAGAAAAGCAACCTATGTCCAGGCAGACGTTAATCCTCAGTCTGACCTCGCCAGAGAAAGATGTATCCCGCCGTATTTGGTTCCAATAACGGTAAGAGTATGGGGTTCTGGCGGTTGAATTGGCTACATCTAAAGGGACAATCAATCGATTGGACGGAACGAATAAAAACGTGTTTGAGGTCTGTAGGTGGTCGCATCTACGGTAGACCAGACGAGCGGATTAAGTCCTCAAACACGGGTAGGATGCGGCGTAATTGCCGCAAGGTATTCAGAATACACAACCGGATGCAGAGCATGATTAGACACAGTTTAACGACTAGTGAATCTTGGAAGAATCTACCCTGGAAACAATTCCAGAAGACACTCTTTCGCCTAAAAAAGCGCGTGTACAAAGCAGTTCGAGTGGGAGACAAGCGGAAAGCGCGGTCTTTGCAGAAACTGATTCTCAAATCTCAAGCAGCTAAATTATTAGCCATTCGGCAAGTAACGCAGTTAAACGCTGGTAAGAAAACAGCGGGTATTGATGGAAAAAAATCCCTCACTTTCGAGGAACGATTCACATTAGCGGTCGAGTTAAACAAACATCATACCAACTGGAAGCATCAAGGGTTGCGTGAAATTCCTATCCCTAAAAAGGACGGGACAATGCGTATGCTCAAAGTGCCCACTATAGCAGATAGAGCTTGGCAATGCCTAGCAAAATACGCTCTCGAACCAGCACACGAAGCAACTTTCCACGCTAGGAGCTACGGGTTTAGAACAGGTCGGTCAGCGCATGATGCACAGAAATACTTGTTCAACAATCTTAACTCAGGAGTGCATGGTATCAACAAACGAGTAATCGAATTAGATATAGAAAAATGCTTCGACCGGATTAACCATTCTGCAATTATGGATAATCTTATTGCACCAGCAAGACTCAAACTCGGTATCTTCCGATGTCTAAAAGCCGGAATTAATATAGGATTTCCAGACCAAGGAACGCCCCAAGGTGGAGTGGTTAGTCCATTGCTTGCCAATATTGCACTCAACGGAATCGAAAGCTTACATGGGTACAAGAGTACGGATGGAAGCTGGATAGAACCATCAATCCGATACGCGGATGATATGGTGATTATCCTAAGACCTAATGATGATGCAGAGGTAATACTAAATCGAGTCAGCGAATTTTTAGCAGAAGGAGGAATGAATGTCAGCGAACGTAAGACCAAAGTGACTGCTACGATAGATGGTTTTAATTTCCTCGGCTGGCATTTTAAAGTCCAGAAAAACGGTAAGTTTCGGAGTAGTCCCTCAGTGGAAAACTTCAAGGCATTTCGTAAGAAAGTAAAACTTATCGTCAACAACTCGAATTATGGTGCCACAGAAAAGGCTAAGAAATTAGCCCCAGTGGTTAGAGGTTGGAGGAATTACCACAAGTTCTGCAAAATGGACGGGTCTAGAAATAGCCTTTGGTTCATCAGCCACAGAGCTTTTCAGGTATTTAATAAGGAAACCAATCAGGATAAATACTCGGTCACTAGACTGATCGAAAAAGGATTCCCAGCGGTTCCAAACTCTGAAAATAAACATATCAGCGTTAAAGGAGAGAAATCTCCCTACGATGGCGATATTCCCTACTGGAGTGGGCGACAAAGCAAACTCTACGACGGAATTACCTCTAAAGCTATCAAAAAGCAAAGCCATAAGTGCATCGCATGTGGATTAACATTCATAGGCGAAGAAAAGGTACATCTGCATCACGCGGATGGAAACCACGATAATTGGGACAAAAAGAATCTAGTAGCAATACATGAATCTTGTCACGATTACGTGCATATGAGCAGCAAAGGTAAAGTTGTAGAAATACACGAGCCATGCAAATTTAAACCTAGCACTAGCAAAACCGTAAGGTAAGAATATCGGGAGCTGGATGCACAGAAATGGGCACGTCCAGATCTAACAGAGAGGGGCGGGGCTTAATAGCCTCCCTCGACTCTACCAGTTCTAGAATGGTTAGACGAGTTGGAGCAGCAAGATCCGAAGGGGTTATTAAATTGTCTAGATCGGATTCAACAGTTAGCCAGTATGGGGCATGAACTCCGCCGACCGTTAGCTGACTTTTTGCGAGATGGTATCTACGAACTCAGAGCTAGCCATAGGCGAGTACAGTATCGAATCTTGTACTTTTTTCACGGTCGCAATATCGCAATTATCGCCCACGCAATCGTTAAAGAAGGCTCGGCGGTGCCGGATGTCGATATTAATCGGGCAATCGAGCGACAACAGTTATTCATCACAGATACAGCAAACCATACTTATGAGGAGGAACGATCGAATGGCGAAAACTAATGATGCAGTGGAAATCATCAATCGTCGTTACATCAAAAACGATCCCACACGTCAAGATCTATTACGGGAAATCTCTCTCAACGCGAAGGTAGCACAATTAATTTATACCGCTAGAAAACAAGCAGGGCTGACTCAACAGCAATTAGCCGATTTAATCGAGACGAAGCAATCGGTCATCGCTAGATTGGAAGATGCTGACTATGAGGGTCATTCTCTCTCCATGTTGCAACGCATCGGTGAGGCTCTAGGACAACGGATTGAAATTAATCTGGTACCTACTACTGAAACACACAGCAGTACAGTTTAACCGATCTCTCATCCTTCAAAACCCGTGAGAATATCGTCGGGTAAAGGATCGTCAAAATCTGGGGCGATCTTAATCATTCCCGCAGCCGTCCCCGGAACTCTAGGGGGTAAACTGGCGGGAGAAGGCGATAACCGCGCAATTTCTCGACCATCTTTGAGGATGGTAAAGTCTTCACCATGACTTACCCGTTCGAGTAAATCGAGCAAGCTGGTGGTAGCTTCTTCAACCGTGATACTCATCGTCATAACGATCTCCTCCGGTACGCTTCGCGAACGTCATGTAAAATAAATGATTTTAGCTGAATTCATACAAGGGGTAGGTTGAGGGTAAGTACCGGATCGCCTTTTCGCTGCTTCACTCTAAGCATGGCTGAAATACTCCCAGGCGGTGCGGTAGTCTGCTACTCTGTCGCATTTATCGAAGGGTGCTTGGTAGCTAATCGTGCGTTGATACGCGCCTGTGGGGAGGGTATCGTCGGTAGTGGTAATTTCTACTGTCCCCTCGGTCATATTTTGGACATCTTCCCAGCCGATGGTTTGGGTTTTTTTGTTGCCTTTGCGGGGTAAGCCGACACCGACTAAGCCTTTACTGGTGGTGAAGACTATTCGCCCGTTTTGGTCGAAGTAGGTTTCCCGTTCGTATTGTTGCATCACGGGAAATTGGACGCGGTAGATGGTTATCAGTTCTTATAGGGTTAAACCGAGTGCCATTGCCACTAATACATCGATTTCGACTAATGCCTGACGGCGGCGGTAGTCGCTGCGGAGAGCGCAGTTACGCTGCCATGTGGGGGTGAGGTGCGACCAAAAGGTGTTGGGTAGGCGCGGATCTGGTTTGCTCCATTGGGTGTGAGCTTGCCCTGAGCGTAGCCGAAGGGTGAATTCGGGTTGCCGTCTTGCCAGAGTTTGGCGTAGTGGGTGGTGAGGCAATTTAGGGTGAGGGTGCGAAGTCGCAATTGAGATTTAAGTGAAAAATCTGTGGGAATCAGCGGTAATATTCGCAAGATGTTTTGGTTAGCGTGACCCATCCCAGTTGTTTTCACGAAGAAATCAATTGGGAGCGAAATTCCCATTGCTAAATAATCAATTGTGTTTAATTGATTTTGGAAGACAGTCGCAATGCAGGTATGAACATGACCGACTCCTTTGGGAATTAGAGCAGGAATGAAAGTTCGTTCCGCAGAAGATCCGATCATCTCTCTGTTAACCACTCGATAAAAATCGGTGACTGGTTGATTGTCACCCCAGGAAACTTTGGGAGTGCTGCGACGATACTCCGCAGAATCACAGTCAGGAACGTAGTTAGTACGGGGTAAATAGTCATCAGGGATCTGGGTAAGGTCGATGACATCATAATGACTGCTTAATGTGCAAATATTGCGGGGAGTTTTATTAAGCGGATTACTGACAAAGAAGTGAGGCCCTGAAAGGATTAAACTCAAACTATCATTGATACCCTCTGGAGAGTTGGGAAAACAAGTCTGACGAAGAATAGTGTGGTCTTTTTGAGTATTAGTTTCATGCCACATTTCTAGGGCATAGTATTCACCCAGGAGATTTCCAAGCCGTTGGGGTTGTCTCGCAAATTTCTCTAAAACGCTAACTAAGTTTTGGGTGTGAATAGCTGGAAGTCTTGCAGCGGTGGGATCGGTTCCAGGTTCATCATATAATTGAGCAAAGAGAGCGAGTGTATCTCGATCAACACTAATAATTCGGCTAGGATGTCCGGTAGTTTCCCATTTACCTTCAGCATTTTTGATGCCAGGGATCTTGGGTAAATCTGGCGAGTTAAAAGATTCATCAACAGTACCAGGGCTATACAGATTAGCTATATGTACGAGGCGGATAATATCTGGTTCTGGATTAACTAACTTTTGATAGATATTAATGCTGAATTTAGTACAGTGATGCACTTCACTAAACAGTTTTAGTTCATTATCAAACTGAAAATGAGCTTTTAGATATTGATAGAGAACCGAGCGAAACTCTCCACCCTTTGGATCGTCATAAACCCCTTCAGGGTGTAGAAATCCAATTACCCCTTCCGGTTTGCAAAACTGCCATGCTTGGGGCAGAAAACACTTAAATAAATTAGTCTGCATCCCTTTTAATAACGGGTAATTCTGCATCCCATTCAAAAAATTCTGAGTCCCTGCTGCATCCTCATACTCCCGTAGATAAGCCGAATGCAAAGCCGGAAACTTATTAAAAGCCGCCTCACGTTGTTGCGCCAACTTACTCGCCGACAACTTCCGCAACACCACTAAAGGATCGTAATCCCCAATAATCCCGCTCTCCTCCCACTCCACCTTCAACCACGGCGGATTCCCCACCATTAAGTCAAAACCGCCCCGCTCTTGGAAAATATCGGCAAACTCTAACTCCCAATGAAAAAAGTGTTGTCTGTCGGTAACTTCCGCGACGATACCCAAGCGGGGATCAAAGCATTTGAGCTTATCTAAATCGACAAAGCCGTAAGTTTTCAGAGCTAATTGTCCCTGTTCGGCGGATTGGGTTTCGGGAAATAGAGCTAACTGTTGAGAGCTGGAAACTAACATTTCGGTTTCGCCCAAGATTGCCCCCACTTCTTGGAGAAATTGCTCGCGACTGGGTAATTCTTCTGCTCTTTCGATCGGCCAAAACCACAATGTACACCAGTAATCCATCACCAGTTTTAGTCGGCGATATTTACTAGCATTACTGACACCTTGAGAGAGCTTTTCTTGCTCGTAAATTTTATCTTTCATCGCCAGAGGAACGCCGCCCCGTGATGAGTTATTCGGCTGTCCCCAAACTTGGAGATCGTCGGTGGTGCGTTCCTTAATTTTGGCGAGTTCTTGGGCGTATTCATCCCAGATCTCGGCGATCTTTTTACTCAAAATTACCGCATAGTCAGTTTGCTCTGGCGTAAATCCAGTTTTGGCAAACTCTTTTTGCCAAGTAGTAATTTGTTTAATTGCTGTTTCTTCGAGGGATTTAATGACTTTATCGGTGTAATTTGCCATCGCCGGATCG
>ENA-OFCE01000604-OFCE01000604.1-metagenomes-genome-assembly--contig:-NODE-604-length-22809-cov-3.582315_pt1 | contig 22809 bp, 19 predicted proteins | sample MGYA00153388_OFCE01 | MGnify analysis MGYA00153388
GACACCAGCCCGGCGTTGCTCAAGGACTGGATCGATATCGCGTTTCCGTTCTACACGCAGACGCCGCTGAACCCGGACTTGTTGCGTCGCATCGTGATGAAGCAGCCGGTGCGTGAACGCTTCTTCGGCCCCGGTGGCGAAGGCCGCACGATGGACATGTTGCACGAGCTGTCGCGCATTCAGTGCCCGACCCTGATGCTGGGCGGCGCGCTTGATCCGATGCTGCCGATTGAGTGTCAGCGCGACATCGCCGCCGCGATTCCGCAGCATCTGGGGCGCTACCGCGAGTTTGAACACTGCGGTCACGGCGTGATCCCGGATGCGCCGATTGAGGCGATGGCATTGTTGAGGGAATTCATCGCGGGGTGAGCGCTGAAGCGGTCACGTGGCGCCAACCAAGACAACCAGTCGCGTCCGGCGACTTCCGCAGACTTGACGTGCGAACACCGTCACGGTAGTTGACCAGTCAGCCACGACCTTACAATTAGGGCGCTCTAAGGGCGACGCCGCTCCAGCGGCGGCGGAACATCTTGATACGTTTGGCGAGGTCACGTGAACAAAGAGAACTTTTTGCGGCACCAAAGCGACGCACAATTAGCGGTCAAATCGGCGGCGGCGTCAGGCGTTGCGACCCGGCGAAGGCTGCGTTCGGTTTGGGCGCGCATTGCGGCGAGTGCTTTATTGTTCGCGGCGTCCACCGTCTCAGCGGTCAATACCTGTCCGTTCGACAACGGGGGTTCCGACGCGGTTAACGATGGCCTTGTTCTGACACGCTATGCACTAGGCCTCACCGGCGCGCCTTTGGTGGCGAGCACGCGCTACGCCAGCCTCAATCCGGCCACCGTCAAGGCCAATATTGAGTGCGTCGGATGCGCGCTGGACATGAATGGCGACGGCAACGTGGACGCCGTGGACGCGACCATCATCGCGCGCCATTTGAGCGGATTTCAGGGCGCTTCGCTCACCGCTGGGCTGGCGCTGGGCACCGGCACACGCAATTCGGCCGCCGCAGTGCAGAGCTTTCTTGCTATTGGTTGCAACATGACCGGAGGCACGGTCACCAGCATCATTGCGGGTACTGGACTCACCGGCGGCACCATCACCACCAGCGGCACCATCAATGCTGACACCACTTATCTCCAGCGGCGGGTGAGTTCGGGCTGTGGGGTGGGTACCTACATCCGCGCCATCCAGGCGGACGGGAGCGTAACCTGCGGACCCGACGGGGTCGGCGAATTCGCGGACTTTTACGCGATGATGCCGGGCGACAATGCGTTGACGGTAGCCGCGGGTGCCGCCGTGCAGTTTCCGCAAAATGGCCCGAGTTCGGTGGGCAGCATCGTGCGGTTTTCGCCGTCGGTATTCGGGCTGCTCGCGATTGGTACTTACCAGGTCATGTTTCAGGTCAGCGTTAATGAACAAGGCCAATTGGCGCTGTCGCTGAACGGGGTTCCGCTCGCGTACACCACTGTCGGGAGAGCAACTGGCTCAAGCCAGATCGTTGGCATCGCCCTCGTGACGACAACCGTTCCGAACTCGTTTTTAAGCGTCATCAACCCCGTTGGTAATCCGGTGGCGTTGACCGTCGCTCCTTTTGCCGGCGGTTCCCAACCCGTTTCAGCGCATCTGGTCATCACGCGGTTGCGCTGAGCTAGCTTGCGGCCCGGCAGTGGTAGTGTCGTAGGATGCGCACCACAATGCGCACTATCGTTGCAACCCTTCCCGGCCCGGTTCAGCGAATCGTGATCATCAACTTTGGCCGCCACACGGCAAAAAAAACATTGATCACACACAGCGCAATGAGCAGCCACAGCATGTTGCGCTCAGAATGCAGCATCGCGTCGAGCACGCTCGGGTCGGTGGCAGCCACCGCGAGTTCGGTCGAAGTGGTGCCGGAGCCAACCACGCGAAACGTGGCTACGAGCACGCTGATCCCGAGTACCGCCTTGACCCAAACCCACCCCGCGTCTTGATAGGCGCGCGTCGCCATCATGGCGGCCAATCCACTCACCGCGACAACGGCCACAGACGGGATCAGCACATACTGAGCAATCGCCGTAAACACCTGCCGCGCGGTCGCGAACTCGGACGATGACGCGCGGTTTGTCATCAGGTTGATGACGAGGCACGCGGCCAACCCGCCGCCGAAGCTGATCGAGGCGATGTCGTGCACCGCCTTAGCGCCCAGTCGCATCCAGCGCTGGCTGTTCATTCGACGTCCATTGGTAGCCCAATGTTGATAGCCGACGGCTCGCTGCTACGAATGCCATCGATGTCTTCGCGGATGCGTGCGAACGTGAGCGTGAGTGAATTTTTATGGGTTGAAAGTAGTGTAGCGGCAAGCCCCATGACCGTTATTGCACGCGGCTTTCGCTGCATGTCCGCCAACCATTTCGCGCGTCCTGCGCGTCAAAAGCACTACTTCAGAAATCGCTCCACCAACAACGCCCAACACGCGGAGCCGATGCCGATGTTTTCGTCGTTAAAGTTGTAGCCGGGGTTGTGCACCATGCACGCCCCAGCGCTGTCGCCGTCGCCATTGCCGATGAACAGATAGCAGCCGGGCAGCTTTTCGAGCATGAAAGCAAAGGCCTCGGAGGCCATCACCGGGGGTGGGTTCCACTTGACCTGGTCTTCGCTCACCGGCTCGCGCGCCACGACCACGGCGAATTCACTTTCAGCCGTGGTGTTCATTAGCACCGGATAGTTGCGTTGATAGTCGATTTCAGCGCGCGCGCAGAAGCTCTGCGCCTGTGCATTCGCGATTTCGAAAACGCGCTTTTCGAGCAAATTGGCGTAGCCGAAGGTGTTGGTCTCGACAGTCGGCAGCGCGTCCATGTCCGCACGCAGGCCCACGGATTTGCTGCCCGTGCCGCGCTGCAACTGCCCCACCACACCGGTGCCGCCAATGCCGCGCTCGACACGTTAGCCGTAGCTCTTAAGCCGAGCAGCGACCAAATCGGACTACGAAACTCTTCAAATCCAAGTTCAGGATTGCTGTGAATATCTCGCCGAATTGCAATGAATTCGTCGGCTTGCGCATAGAGGGCATCAAGAAGGTAGGCCATGGCGGAACGAGGGGGGTTGGATAGCGGGTAACAAGGTTAACCGAGCGCTTCGCGCCAGCACCGATGGAGTGACCACGCAAAAAAGTAACCTTCACTCATCGCGTCGCAATCATTTATCGCAGACGAGCTCTCATCCGCCAAGCCCGGCCCTGTCATGCTATTCAAGCCGACCGACGAACAGATTGAAGCCGAGCTTGGGTGCGTGCTCGACAGTCGCAGCTTTGCTCGTTCGGCGCGACAGCGCACATTGCTGCGTTATCTAGTTGACGCGCGTGGTGCGGCGGGCGCATCGCGACTGAAAGAAAGCACCATTGCGCTCGATGTGTTCGAGCGCGACGCGGCGACCATTGACTCTGCCAAGGACGGTATCGTGCGCGTGTCGGTCAATCGCTTGCGTGACCTGCTGGATCGCCACTACGAAAACGAAGGCGCGCGTGCTGAATTGCGCTTTAAGATTCAGCGTGGCGGCTATGTGCCGATCATTCGCCATGCCACGCCCACAGGCTTGCGTCCGCTGCCGCGCATCGCGGTGTTGCCACTCGCTAATTTCACTGGCGACGAATCACTTGATGCGTTGTGCGACGGGTTCACCGAAGACGTGATTGATGCGTTGGCGCATGTCGACGACGTGCGCGTCATTGCCCGCACGTCGAGCTTTAAATACAAAGGTCTGGCGCTTGACGTGAGAACGGTTGCGCGTGAGCTGTCGGTGGATGCAATTGTTGAGGGCAGCGTGCAGGCGCTTGGCACGCGCTTCCGGGTCACCGCGCAGATGATTCTTGGTACCGATGGCACGCACTTGTGAAGCCACGCCTTCGAGGCTGACGCCAATGATCGCAGCGTCTTGCAGCTTGCGTTAATCGATTTGATGAAACGATCCCTCGGCGCATCAGCTGTGGTTCGCGACGCAGCAAAAAGTGCAGATCTGTCGCCCACAGCGGTGTCACTGCTGCCCGCCAACGAGGCCGCCATTGTTGCCTACCATCGGGGGCTCTACAGCTTCCGCAAAGATACGACCGAGGGCTTCACAGCAGCCGAAATCGCGCTGAACGATGCCATCACGACAGAGCCCCTGTTTGCACGTGCGCATGCGGCGCTGGCGCGCGTGCTGTGGGCCATCGGCAACTCCGGTGCGCGTCCGCTCAGGGCTTGCGCCATGTTGGCGCTGCAATCGGCGCGGCACGCGCTGACACTCGCGCCTAACGACTCTATGGTGTTGTCCGCACACGGGTATCTCGAATTTTTTGTGAATTACGATCCCGCAGCTGCTTTCGAGACTGCGGCTCGTGCGATTGCTTTGGCACCTAACGCCGTTGCGGCGCAGTTGTTTCACGCCAAAATTTGCACCTACACACCGCGCTTTGTCGAGGCCGATGTGAACCTCACAAAAGCGCGTTTGCTTGACCCGTTATCAGTGGATCCGTTGCATGGACGCATCGCGCTTTGTCTCGTGTCGCATGATTACCCGGCAGCCCTTGCACTGACCGATCACGTCAACTTGCATCGACTTTACCGGCTTGATTCGTTGTCCGTTGGCTGAAATTTCCCAATGCAAGGTGGCCTCGCTAGACGCTGCGGCAGAGCCCGACCCAGGGTCGGACGGTGGACGCAGCGTGCTCGAACTTGAGCCACCCATGCCTCGCGTCATCATCTGCGCCATGGTTGGCTTGCACTTTGATTCGGCGTGGCTTCGTTGCGTTGTCGCAGCCGATGCAGCGCTGCCTGGCAAACAAACAATTTGCAATGTCAAATCACGGACATGATGGCCGTTCACCATGCCGAATGCGCGACCTCGATTGATGACAAGCGCGGTGCGCGATCCCCCGCCTGCGCTCGCCTCTGAAAACATGCGAGGACGACGAATTTCCACAAATTTATCGGGGAACGTCGCGCGGTGCGAGCGGAAATGCACCACGCTTCCGCCGCCCGCATCGGCAATCATGTCGCCATGGTCAGCCGCAATTCCGATGTGCGTGATGGCGCCGATCAGCCACGGCCCGTAACACGTGTCATGAAAAAAAACAGATCGCCCGGCTGCTGTTTTTCGACCACCGGCCCCACTGCATCACCCGCCATGAAGTCGGCATACCATTCGCCCGGCGAGACGTGGATGCCCTTGCGCACGTAGTAAGGCACGCGCGTGACCAACGGCAAGCCGAGCGTCGTACCGTTCACTTGCTTGAAACACCAGCGCACGAAGGAGGCGCAATACGGGCGCTTGCCGTAGTCGGCTAAAGCGAGCTTCTGATGATTGCAGGTTTCCGCCGCTTTCAACACGGCCTTTGCGGTGTGTGTCATACGGTTCTCCCCTCGCCTAAAAACACACACCCCGACAATACACTTGGAACACGCTGTAAAACCGTCGCAACACCAAGCACAGCGTTACGGCACGCTACAGGTTCCGAGCCCGCTGTATCCGTCCCGCTACGACCCCGTTTTGATCCGCACCATGAATCTTTCAAATCGCCTCGCCCATATCGAACCGTTCCATGTCATGGAAATCGCGGCACACGCTCGTGCGCTGGAAGCGGCGGGCCGCGACATCATTCACATGGAGATCGGCGAGCCGGACTTTCCGACGCCGCAACCGGTGATCGATGCCGCGCAAAAGCAGCTCGTCAGCGGGCAGATTTATTACACCAGCGCACTCGGCATTCGCCCACTTCGCGAAGCTATTAGCGGACATTACCGACGCGTGCACGGGCTAGACATCGCGCCGGAGCGCATCATCGTCACGGCGGGCGGCTCGGCTGCGCTACTGCTCACCTGCGCGCTGCTGGTCAATCGCGATGACGAGATTTTGCTGACCGATCCATCGTATCCGTGCAACCGCCATTTTGTGCGCGTGATGGAAGGTGTGCCGAAGACGATTGCTTCTGGGCCGGACGAGCACTACCAATTCACGGCGGCGCAGATTGATCGCGCGTGGGGTGCCAAGACCAAAGGCGTGTTGGTGGCGAGTCCCTCGAACCCGACAGGCACCAGCCTGCGTGAAGGCGAATTGAAGCGCATCGTCGATTGCGTTGCAGCGCACGGTGGCGCGCTGATTTCGGACGAAACGTATTCAGGATTGAACTACGGTCGCCAGCCGGAGACCGTGCTCGCGCACACCGTTGATGCGTTCTCCGTCAACAGTTTCTCAAAATATTTCAACATGACCGGCTGGCGGCTCGGATGGCTGGTCGCGCCAGAACGCCACGTTCGCGATCTCGAAAAATTGGCGCAGAACCTCTACATCTCGCCCGCCGCGCTGTCACAGCATGCAGCGCTGGCCTGCTTCACCGATGCTGGCTACGCTATCGCCGAATCGCGCCGCGCGGAATTCGAGAGGCGACGTGACTACTTCGTCAACGCGCTGACCCCAATCGGCTTCAAGATTCCCATCATCCCCGACGGCGGATTCTTCGTCTATGCCGATGTCAGCGCATTCACCCAAGACAGCGAAGCCTTCGCAAACGTAATCCTCGACAAAACCGGCGTAGCCTTCGCGCCCGGCATTGATTTTGGCGAATTCCGATCACGCGAACACGTGCGCATGGCGTACGCCGTAAACATGGCGAAATTGCAGGAAGGCGTGAGACGGTTGACAGCCGTTGTGTAGAGTGAAAGTCGAAGCGTTTCCAACAAAGCGTTGTGTAAGCGCACGAGCGACACGGAGCGTATTTTCGTTACGCGTTAGCACGGCGCTCAAAAAAATTCCCTCATCCGCGTCCGATGCTTGCTGCCGCAAGGGCGATACAGCGCGATTGTTTGTGGGATGTGGACGCGACTTTACGTCCGATGCGAACGCGACTTCAACTAGTATCAGCTTTTGATTGAAAGCACCATTTAGTATGGGCAAAGCGCGGTAAATTACTAAAGTCGATAATTAGATTTTTGTCACTTATACCCAAGTAGCGCAAGGCTTTTAGCTAAAAGCCATATGCTTCATAACGCCTAGCCAAAAAGCAAATTTGGCTCACAAACACATCGCTGACGGGCTTATGCTGCACCGCAAATGAGGCGATTGAATTAAACGTGGCTGCGACCAAAGTGTTTGGATGACTCACGCGTCGCCTTACGTTCCACCGAAAGAAAATATTCATGACACTACCTGTTCAACTCACCGTCAATGGCACGCAGCACAACCTGCATCTCGACCCGCGTGTCAGCGTGCTTGATGCGCTGCGCGATCATCTCGGCGTGATGTCGGTGAAGAAGGGTTGTGATCACGGTCAGTGTGGGGCGTGTACGGTGCTGCTCGACGGGCGGCGCGTGTTGTCGTGCTTGTGCCTTGCGGTGTCGTATGACGGGGCGAACGTAGTGACTGCCGAAGGGTTGGGGCAGGTGGACGCGTTACATCCGATGCAGCAGGCGTTTGTCGACCACGACGGCTTGCAATGCGGCTACTGCACGCCAGGGCAAATTTGCTCAGCAATTGGCATGCTTGACGAGTTCAAATCGGGCGCGCCGAGCCACGCCACGAAGGATGTCAACGCGCCGTTCGCGCTGACCGATGACGAAATTCGCGAGCGGATGAGCGGCAACCTGTGTCGTTGCGGCGCTTATGTGAACATCGTCGCGGCGATTCGCGAAGTGGCGCATGTGGCGCGGGCGCAACCGATTGCAACCGAGGGGCGCGCATGAATCCGTTCAACTTTCAGCGCGCGACGAGCGTGGCTGATGCCGTGGCGCAAATCGGCAGCGACGGCGCGTTTCTGGCGGGCGGCACTAACCTCGTTGACCATATGCGATTGGGCATCCGGGCACCCAAGCAGCTCGTTGACATCAGTCGTCTACCGTTAAACGAAATCACGCGCAGTGACGACGGCGTGCTGCGCATTGGCGCGCTGGTCCGCAACAGCGACATGGCGGCGCATCCGCTCATTCGGCAACACGTTCCGTTCGTGGCGCAGGCTCTGCTGGCGGGCGCATCAGGGCAGTTGCGCAACATGGCGACCACGGGTGGCAATCTGCTGCAACGAACACGTTGCGTGTACTTTCAAGATTTAACGACACCGTGCAACAAGCGCGAGCCGGGCACCGGATGCGCGGCGCGAGAGGGTTTTAGTCGGTATAACGCGCTGTTTGGTGCGTCGGACGCGTGCGTGGCGGTTCATCCGTCCGACCTGTGCATTCCGCTCGCGGCACTGGATTCGGTGGTGGTGGTTCAGGGGCGTGGTGGCGAGCGACGAATTGCGTTTTCGGACTTGCATCGATTGCCCGGTGACACGCCCGACGTGGACACAAACTTGGCACACGACGAACTGATCACGGCGCTGGAAATTTCGCCGTTGCCCTTCGCCGTGAATTCCCGTTATCGCAAGGTGCGTGATCGCGCTTCGTATGCGTTCGCGTTGGTGTCGGTTGCCGCTGCGCTGGAGGTGCACCACGGCATCGTGCACGACGCGCGAATTGCGCTCGGCGGCGCGTCGCACAAACCGCATCGGGCGCTCAAAGCAGAAGCTGTATTGAGAGGAAAGCCTGCTACCCACGAGGCGTTTACCGCCGCTGCGAACGCAGAGTTAGCGGACGCTAAATTCAGCGCAGACAATGCCTTCAAAGTGCCCATGTTGCGCAACACGATGGCAGCGGTTTTGGGCGAACTTGCTCAGGTAACGCCAGGAGCAAATGTATGAGTGCCGTCATTCAGCACGCGAGCGTTGGCACGGCCCTCAAGCGCGTTGACGGCCCGTTGAAAGTCACCGGTACTGCGCCGTACGCCTACGAACATCCGGTCAAAAATCCAGTTTATCTCTGCCCCATCATCGCCGCCATTGCACGAGGCAAAGTTAAGCGCATTGACGCATCGGCCGCCGAAAAACTACCCGGCGTGTTGCTGGTAATGACGCATCAGAACGCACCGAAACTCTGGATCAAAGTCGATGCGGATTTGTATCTATTGCAATCATCGACCATTCATTACAAAGGCCAGTACATCGGTGCGGTGATCGCTGAAACGCCCGAGGCGGCGCGCTATGCAGCGAGCCTCGTTCACGTCGAATACGACATCGAATCGCACGACACCGAATTTCGTCACGATGCCGCGAACGTCTATGCGCCAAAGCGCGTCAATGCGTTCAAGGCCACCAGCAGCGTGCGAGGTGACGTGGCCGCTGCTTTCGATTCCACGCAAGCCCAATTCACGCTCGATCAAACCTACACCACGCCCACCGAGCATCACAATCCGCTGGAGCCACACGCCGTTATCGCGATCTGGGATGACGCGTTCTCTTTGTCGCCAACCAGCAAGCGTTTGACGCTGTATGACGCTAATCAAGGCGTGTTGGCCGTGCCCATTTTGCTCGGCCTGTTATTGGGATTGCTGCCGACCCAGATCGCAGTGTTTTCGCCATTTGTCGGTGGTTCGTTCGGCAGCAAAGCCTTGCCGCGTCCGCACGTGTTGCTCGCCGCGATGGCTGCAAAAATGTTGCGCGGTCGTGCGGTCAAGTATGCGATCACGCGACAACACATGTTCGTCAGCACTGGCTATCGGCCCGCGAGTCATCAGCACATTCGTATCGCCGCAGATGCAGACGGCATGCTGCTCGCCATCGAGCATCACGTGGTTGCGCCGACCGCGCGACTGAAGGAATACGTCGATCAGACGGCCTCGCCCACGCGCATGATGTACGCCACGCCCAATCTACACACGACGCATCGCGCCGCGCCGCTTGACGTGCCGGTTGGCACCTTCATGCGCGGGCCGGGCGAGTTCACCGGCATGTTCGCGCTGGAGGTGGCACTTGATGAGCTTGCTGCACAGATCGGCATGGATCCCATCGAGCTGCGCATTCGTAACGAACCCCCTGTTGACCCGGAGGACGGCAAGCCGTTCAGCACGAGGAATCTCGTGAAGTGTTTGCGCGGCGGTGCTATTGAGTTCGGCTGGCGGCAGCGCAATGCCACCCCGCGAGCGCGGCGCGACGGCGAATGGCTGATCGGCTTGGGAGTGGCCAGTGCGACCTATCCCAACCAGCATGTGTTGAATCTGCGTGCCCGCATTCGCTTTGAAGGCGGTCGCTACAAAGTAGAGCTTCAGGCCGCAGACATTGGTACCGGTGCGTTGACGATTTTGGGGCAGATTGGGGCCGATGCGTTGAACGTGGGCGTAGATCAAGTCGACGTGGTGCTCGGGCGTACCGGTTTGCCGTGGGCGATGCCTGCGGGCGGCAGTGTGGGCACCTACGAGTGGGGCAGCAGCATCGTCGCTGCCGCCGAAAAGTTTCGCAAAAAATTTGGTGTGAGCCCGCCCGAGGGCGCGAAGCTGGCAGCCGCTGGCACGCTACCGAAGGACTTCAAGGCATTTTCACGTCACGCATTCGGCGCACAATTCGCGGAGGTGAAAGTGAGCGAGGTGACGGGGGAGGTGCATGTGACTCGCCTGCTCGGTATGTTCGCGGCGGGGCGCATCATCAATCCGCTCACCGCGCGTTCACAGTTTACCGGCGGCATGACCATGGGCCTGAGCGCGGCGCTGTTTGAAGAAAGCGTGATTGACCCGCGCTTTGGGCATGTGGTGAACAGCGATCTGGCCGGTTATCACATCGCGGCGCATGCTGACGTGGTCGATATTCGCGCGAAATGGATTGACGAATTCGATCCGTATTTCGGTCCGACGGGAGCCAAAGGCATCGGAGAGCTCGGCATCATCGGCGTGCCTGCTGCCATCGGCAACGCGATTTATAACGCCACGGGGAGGCGCCTGCGCGGCTTGCCATTTACGGCGGATAAGCTGCTGGATTGAACGGCAACGGCACTGTGTCGCTCTGCAGCGCGGGCCAACCCGGCAATCGTAGTTCGCGTGCGGGCACAAAAATCGCTACACTGGATATTCGAATTTTTCCTTGCTGAGGTTGTTCTATGAATCCCGTCCATCGCGTTTTTTTACGCTCAACGTGCGCGCTCGCTGTGGCAGCGCTTTTCGCTACGGGCAGCGTGGCCAATCCGCTGCGCTGGGCGTCTGCGGGCGACCCGCAGACCATGGATCCCCATTCCCAGAATGAGGGTCTCACCAACTCGGTGAATGCGCAGGTGTATGAGTTTTTGATGATTCGCGACAAGAAGCTCCAGCTTGTGCCGGGGCTTGCCACCGATATAAAACAGCTCGACACGCTAACGTGGCAGGTCAAGCTGCGCAGTGGCGTGAAATTTCATGATGGCACACCCTTCACAGCCGATGACGTGGTGTTCTCCTTCGACCGCGCAAAACATCCCAATTCGCAAATTCGGGTATACGCCAATCAAGTGGGTGTGGCGAGGAAAATTGATGAGTTGACGGTGGAATTTAAGCTGGCGCAGGTCAACCCGATTTTCGTAGACCACGTCAATACCATCAACATCATGAGCAAGCTGTGGAGCGAAAAAAACAATTGCACAACGCCGCTCGATTACAAAAACAAAGAAGAAAAATTCACCTCGCTCAACGCCAACGGCACCGGACCCTACCGCCTAGTGAGCCGTCAGCCGGACATAAAAACCATCTGGAAACGCAACGACAGTTGGTGGAAGCGCCACGAGGGCAATGTGACGTCCGTCACCTTCAATTCGATCAAAAACGATTCGACGCGACTGGCGGCACTGATCTCCGGCGAGGTAGATTTCGTGTTGGATCCATCCCCGCAGGATCTAGATCGACTGGAGAAAACGCCAAACATCAAGGTGTTAAACGGCGTTGAGAATCGAGTGGTTTTCATCGGTATGGATCAGGCTCGCGATGAGCTCTTGTATTCCAGTGTGAAGGGCAAAAACCCGTTCAAGGACAAGCGCGTTCGTCAAGCGTTATACCAATCGATTGACATTGAAACGATCAAGACGAAATTGATGCGCGGACAAGCGTTCCCAACGGGCGGCATCACGGTGTCGCCGCTCGGCGCATTCAATGATCCAGCCATTGAAAAACGGCGTCCATTCGACGTTGCAGCAGCGAATAAATTGATGGCCGACGCGGGCTATCCGCAGGGGTTCGAGGTGACCTTGAATTGTCCGAACAATCGCTACATCAATGATGAGAAGATATGCCTTGCACTCGCCGCGATGTGGGCGAAGATCAACATCAAAGTAAAGGTTGATGCACAGCCGCGCGCGATCTACTTCCCGCGTCTCGACAAGCTGGACGTTTCGCTCTACATGCTTGGGTGGGGCGGCGCGATTACCGACGCTGAAACGACCCTCACCCCGGTGTTGCGTAATCGCGCCCCCAATGGCATTGGGGACTACAACTATGGCAATTACAAAAACGCAAAACTTGACGAGGCGGCGGCGGCTTCAAGCAAAGAGCCCGACCCGGTCAAGCGCGAAGCGCTCATCAAGGCGGCACTGCTCGCTCACAACGATGAGATCAATCATTTGCCGCTGCATCGTCAGGTAATTCCGTGGGCAGCACGCAGCAACGTCTCGCTGGTACATCGCGCGGATAACGTGGTGACGTATGAGTGGATTACGGTGAAATAGTCATCGGCCAGCCCAGTTATCACGCCACTACAGGCCGCTTTATGCGGCCTGTGTCGGTTCTGGTCGTTCGTCGTTCGTCGTTCGTCGCGCAAGGTCGTCATCGGTCACGCCAATCCATGCGCTGGCGCAAAACTGGGATCGCGCTGGCATTGCCTTGTCATAATGCGCGTATCGCGATCAATCTATAGAAGAGCCCGTTGATGAAATCGATTACGTCCGTTCCGTTAATTCGTCGAGTCATTTTCACGCTTTTGCTATGTCTAGCGTCGGTCACTGCCGCTTCGGCGCAAACCCCCGTTACCGTGGTTGAGTACTACAACAAATCAATCGCTGCTTACTTTTTGACTGGTCGCGCCAGCGAGCAAGCAACACTTGATGCGCTCAGTCAATTTCAACGTACCGGCGTGACCTTCGGAGCCACGACGGCCGCTGGTGCTGCGGCTCCGTTGGACAAAGTCTGCCGCTACCGCATTAACGTGCCCGGCTCCACGTTCTCTTCACACTTCTATGGCTTGACTGCCGATTGCGCGATCGTTGCATCCTTTAACCTGCCGTACTTTTTCAACGAAGACATTGACTTCGCGGTCGAAACGCCCACTGGCGGCGCCTGTCCGGCAAGCTCGCCAGTCGCGATCTACCGCACACTGCGCAAATTAACACCCGTCGATGTGCCCAATCATCGCTACACCGTCAGCGCGACCGCTTATCAGGAGATGTTGACGCGCGGCTGGGTGGGCGAAGGCGCGGTGTTCTGCGCCCGATCCGCCACTCCCGAAACACCACGCCCGAATTTTGTTGTGTCAACTTCGGTCAGGAACAAGTGCGAAATTCCTAGGGTGGGCGCAAGTCAATTCACGGGACGCCCGTTTCCCGACACACAGGGCACGCTGGCCGACGAGAAAAGCTGGCTGCGTTCATGGAGTGACGAGACCTACCTGTGGTACCGAGAAATCCCAGCGCTCAATCCGGCCGACTTTGCGACCACTACCCAATGGTTCGATGCGCTCAAAACACCTGCGTTTGCCCTAGCGGGTGCGGCGAAAGATCGGTTCCATTTCGACCAAGACACGGCGGAGTACGAGGCCGGTAACGCTGGCGTAAGTTACGGCTACGGCATCAAATGGTCGGCTGTGCGTTCGTCGCCACCGCGACAATGGATCGCAGCTGTGGTCACGCCCGGCTCCCCCGCGGCGCTCGCGGGAGTGCAGCGCGGCGACAGTCTCTTTAGTATCGATGGCGCAATTTTTCAGACCACCAGCAATGTCAATCGTCTTAACGCGGCGTTGTTTCCCACAGCGCTTGGCGAACAACACAGCTTTGTGCTTACTCCTGCCGGCGGCGGCGCCCAAAAGGCGGTGCAGCTCACCTCCTCTGCCGTCGAAATACGTCCGGTACCGGTCAGCGGTATTATCAATACGGCCAGTGGCAAAGTCGGCTACATCGCCTTCACCACGTTCAGCACGTTCACTGCAGAGAAAGCCATCGCCGACGCAGTTGCAGGTTTAGCGGCCAGCGGTGGCATCACCGATCTGGTGCTCGACTTGCGCTACAACGGTGGCGGTTATTTGTTCATTGCTGCGGAAACGGCGTTCATGATTGCCGGGAACGCCCGCACCGCCGGAAAGAACTTCGAAGTCACCAAAAGCAACGACAAAAAGCCGTTTGGACCCGACGACGCTGAACTGTTCTACAACGTGGGTTCGGGCTACACCGGCGGCGTCACTGCCGGACAGGCGCTACCCTCGTTGAATCTCCGCCGCGTTTTTGTGCTGACCTCTGCCGGTAGTTGCTCCGCGTCCGAAGCGCTCATTAACGGATTGCGCGGCATTGATGTGGAAGTCATTTTGATCGGCGGACAAACCTGCGGCAAACCGTATGGATTTTTCGCCACCAGCAATTGCGGCACCACTAACTTCTCGATCCAGTTTACCGGTGTCAATAACAAGGGCGAGGGCAACTACATCGACGGCTTCGCGCCGACCTGTGCGGCCAGCGATGATCTGAGCAAAGCACTGGGCGACCCGACCGAGCGCCAATTGGCCGCTGCGCTGTCGTACCGTACCACGGGTGTATGTGCTCCAAGTGCGGTCAGCGACAACGCACCGAAACAGCTGGCACTGAAGCGTGAGGCTGATGATGGTCAGGCGGTTCGCACTTCGGAGCGTCCGTCTGACAACATCAAACTCATGCTGCCATCCGACGCGCCACGCGGCGGTGCCAAGACCATCGAACCCAGAGCACCCACGACGCTCGGAAGCTTTACGCCCAACGCGAACTAGTGATGTCGCCGTCGCACGCACGGGGCTGATCGCCCCAGCACGGCAAGCGAAAATCGACATTCTAGTCAACCCATGCTCGGGGATCGAGCGGTTGCATTCAACCGAGACGTTTTGATGGCCACGTTCTCATTCGTCGCCCCTGCAAAAGCAGGGGCCCACCTTTTTTCGATTCCGGCTAAGCCACGGTGGAGCGCGCGAAGTCACTGGGTTCCTGTCTTCGCAGGAACGACGAAAACTGTTATTCGCCCCGATCAATGATCTCGGTCAAGTGAATTCATTTTTTGCGAAGATGTGAATAACTTCGACAACATCTGTTGTAGGCTTCGCTGACTGCACTCGCATGCAGCGTCGCCACACACAAAGCTCATTCACCTACAGAGAACATAATGAAAAAACGGTTATCCAACGTCGCCGCTGTCGCTGCATCGGCGTTCGGCGTATTGGGTGGGGCAACGCTCGCCGGTTGCGGCTCAAGCGCGGAGGTCGTACTCAATACGCCGCCCAGCTTTGTCATTGGAACCGTTCAACGGGTCAGTAACGATGGCGTCTCCAATGATTTACTCACCGCAGGGCTCGGCAAGTCGGGGCTGCAAAGCGCGGTTGCACCGACGCTCTCCGACGCATCCAATCCCATTGCCTCTGAGCTGCGCCGTCTGGCTATTTACAACAACTATCGTGCGCTGGTTGACATGACTACCAACGGCGGCTTTGGCGTGCTTTACGGGCCGAACATTGATGCGAATGGCGTTGTCGGCAGCGGTGAAGGCAAGATTGGTGGCATTGAATACATCGCCTATTCCGACGACGGCAGTGGCAAGCAAAACGTCACGATGATGGTGCAAATTCCATCGACTTTTAACGCCAGCGCGCCGTGCATCATCACGGCAGCATCATCCGGTTCGCGTGGTGTGTACGGCGCGATTGCCACGGCGGGTGAATGGGGCTTGAAAAAGGGCTGTGCGGTGGCCTACACCGACAAGGGCACAGGCAACGGCGCACATGATTTGGCCTCGGGGACGGTGTTCGACATCAATGGTCGCCCGACCACGGTCACGACTGGTGCACAGTTCGTGGCGATCACGCCTGCGGGCACCGTGGCTAACAACCGCGTTGCGTTCAAGCAGGCCCATTCGCAGCAAAATTCCGAGAAGGACTGGGGCAAGTTCACGTTGCAGGCGGTCAAGTTTGCACTCTACGTTTTGAACGAAGAACTGGCACCCAAAATCAGTGGCGCAAGCACAGTCAAGTTCACGCCAGACAACACGCTGGTGATCGCGTCGAGCGTGTCCAACGGCGGTGGCGCGTCGCTGATGGCGGGCGAGCTTGATACCGAAAATTTGATCGATGGCATCGCGGTGGGTGAGCCGCAAATTCAGCCGGACGGCAGCGGCGGCGCAACGGTCAAATTCGGTACCACCACGGTCACCGGCGGCGGAAAATCTCTAATGGATTACACCGCGCAGGCCATGCTGTACCAGCCCTGCGCGGCACTTGCAGGCTCGGTCTCAGCGGCACCCGGCGCTGCCTTTGTTAACGCAACCGCAGGCGCGGGACGCTGTACGTCGCTCGCGGCGAAAGGATTGCTCACGTCAACCACCACCGCTGCGCAGGCCGAAGAAGCGCTTAGCAAAATTCGCTCCGCAGGCTGGTTGCCAGAGTCTGATTTGCTGCTCGCATCACACTTCGCATTCGCCGTGCCAGCGATTGCTGTGACCTACATCAATAGCTACGCACAGGCCAATGTGGCCGACAACCTATGCGGCTATGGCTTTGCCGCAACCGGTACTGATGCTAAACCGACCGCGTTCAATCCGCTGACGTTTCTGCGCATGTTTGGTACCGGCAACGGCATTCCGCCCACGAGCGGCATCAACATCGTGAACTTCAACAATCCAACCGGTGCGATCATCGAAGGCGCGGGCTCTACCTCTGCTGGCAGCAAATTCGATTTCAACCTTGACGGCGCGCAATGCATCGCGGCCAAAGCAGCGGACGCCGCCGTGATAGCCAATATTAAAGCCGTGCAACGAACCGGCAAATTGCAAGGCAAACCGACCCTCATTGTTCATGGAAGAAACGATGCGCTGGTGCCGGTCAATCACACCTCACGTCCCTACGTTGCGCAAAACAAAGTCAACGATAGCAACAGCAAGGTGTCGTATGTTGAAGTCACCAACGCGCAGCACTTTGATGCATTCATCGGCAATGCATTGTTGGCCGGATATGACACGCGATTCATTCCGTTGCACGTGTACTTCAACCGCGCGATGGATGCGATGTACGACCATCTGAAATCGGGCAAGGCGCTGCCACCGTCGCAGGTTGTGCGAACCACGCCGCGCGGTGGCACGCCCGGCGCGGCACCCGCAATTAGCGCAGCCAATGTGCCTGCGTTCAGCGCAGCGCCGACGGCGGCCGACGCCATTACGTTCAGCGGCACGACGTTGACGATTCCGCAGTAACTTGCCTGTGGGATCGATGCTACCGCGATTTGCGTTGCAACTGCAAAGCATCGCGGTGGAACCGCTCCCACAAAAAATAGTGCCCGTTTGATCGCTGCTGGATAGAGCAGCGGCTTCAAACGCCGCCGAACTTGACCAAAATGGCGTAGCCTGAAGCCGCGCCATTTTTTTGCCAAAAGCCGTCATGACCTCTCCCTACCCGCACCTGCTCGCCCCACTCGACCTCGGCTTCACCACGCTTAAAAACCGCGTGCTTATGGGCTCGATGCATACGGGGCTTGAGGACAAGGCCGAGCACTTTCCGCGACTCGCAGAATACTTTGCCGAACGCGCGCGGGGTGGGGTGGCGTTGATGGTGACGGGCGGCTACGCGCCGAATATCGAAGGCTGGCTGTCGCCCTTTGGCTCCCGCCTTGCCTCGTCTGCGGCGGCAAAAAAACACGTGCAAGTGACCAACGCGGTACACACCGAAGGCGGCAAGATTGCGCTGCAAATTTTGCATGCGGGACGCTACGGATACAGCCCGCTCTCGGTTGCGCCATCACGTCTCAAGTCGCCCATCACGCCCTACACGCCACGCGAGTTATCGGTGCGTGGCATCGAGCGGCAAATTCGCTGCTTTGTGCGCTGCGCCGTCCTCGCCCGCGAGGCGGGCTACGACGGTGTGGAGATCATGGGCTCCGAGGGCTATTTCATCAACGAATTTTTGGTGAACTACACCAATCGACGTACGGACGTTTGGGGCGGCAGCTACGAGAACCGCATGCGCTTGCCGGTGGAAATTGTGTCGCGCGTGCGTGAAGCCGTTGGCCGCGATTTCATCATCATCTTTCGCCTCTCGATGATCGATTTGGTGCCCGGCGGAAGTTCGTGGGATGAGGTGGTTCAGCTCGCGAAAGCGGTTGAAAAAGCGGGTGCCACGATCATTAACACTGGCATCGGCTGGCACGAGGCTCGCGTGCCGACCATCGCCACCAGCGTGCCGCGCGCGGCATGGACGTGGCTGACGAAAAAGCTCAAACCCGAACTCACCATTCCGGTCATCACCTCGAACCGCATCAACGTGCCCGAGGTCGCCGAGCAGGTGCTCGCCGACGGCTGTGCCGACATGGTGTCGATGGCACGGCCCTTCCTCGCCGACCCCGAATTCGTGAACAAAGCCGCTCAAGGTCGACGCGACGAAATCAACGTCTGCATCGGCTGCAATCAGGCCTGCCTCGATCATATTTTCGCGCGCAAAATGTCTAGCTGTTTGGTCAATCCACGTGCCTGCCACGAGACAGAGCTCATTTACAAGCCCACGCAGAAACGGCGCAAATTCGCTGTCGTCGGCGCGGGTGCTGCTGGCATCGCAGCGGCTACGGTGCTCGGTGAGCGTGGCCACGAGGTGCATCTGTTTGAATCGGCGGACAAGGTCGGTGGCCAGCTCAACATGGCGGCCTCGATTCCCGGCAAAGAGGAGTTCTACGAGATGCTGAAATACTTCAAGCGAAAGCTTGAAGTGACCGGCGTGAACGTGCATCTCAACACGCGCGCTGACGCCGCGTCGCTCGCAGCAGGCAATTTTGAAGAGGTGTTTCTCGCCTCAGGCGTTACGCCGCGTGATCCGAAAATTCCGGGGCAGGAACACGCCAAAGTGCTGTCCTACGTGGATGTATTGGCGCGCCGCGCAACGGTCGGCGAAAAGGTCGCGATCATCGGTGCCGGTGGCATTGGTTTTGACGTCGCAGAGTTTCTGGCTAAGGGCGATCATTCGCCGACGTTGAACCTCGATGAATGGCTTGCCGAATGGGGTGTGGTCGACCCGGCCATCGTGCGCGGCGGGGTCACCAAACCGTTGGCCTTGAAGCCCGCGCGCAAGATCACATTGCTGCAACGCAAAGCCGGCAAACTGGGCGCAGGCCTCGGTAAAACGACTGGCTGGATTCATCGCGCCGAACTCAAATCGCGCGGTGTGGAAATGATAGGCGGCGTGAACTACGAACAAATCAGCGATCAAGGCCTGTTCATCACGTACGGCGAAAAGCGCGAGAACGGCACTTGGTTAGACGTGGACACCATCGTGATGTGCGCCGGACAAGTTCCTTTACGTGAATTGGTTGCGCCGCTGCAAACAGCAGGCATTAAAGTCACGCTGCTTGGCGGTGCTGATGTGGCCTCCGAGCTCGATGCCAAACGCGCCATTAATCAGGCGAGCTACGCTGCGGCTCAAGCGTAGTCGGTGTGCCCTTTACGCTGAGTTACGCCTCGGCCATCCGCAATTGCCGCGCCTTTTCTTCGAGCATCGCGTCCTCAATTTCGCGCATGATGTCGACCAGATCAACCGGCGCGGTTGAATGATCAAAACGCCCGGTGAGCGGCGTTTCCGGCGTGAGCATGCCGCGCTCGAAGAGTTGCCAAATCTCCGGCCCGAATTCGGTTTTTTTGAGTTCTGGCGCGAACTGCCCAAAGAAATTGCGCAGGTTGCCCACGTCGCGCAGCAGCATGCGACTGGCGTGGTTGTTACCTGCCGCGTCCACCGCTTGCGGCAGATCAATGATCACCGGGCCGTCGGACGCGAGCAGAATATTGAATTCGGATAGGTCACCGTGCACCACGCCCGCGCACAACATGCGAACGACTTCGATCAGTAGCGACGCATGATGTTGCAGCGCTTGCTCGCGGGTGAACAGCACATCGTTTAGTCGCGGTGCAGCGTCGCCGTTTTCGTCGACCACCAGCTCCATCAACAACACGCCATCGTGAAAATTAAACGGCTTGGGCACACGCACGCCCGCGGCGGCAAGCCGGTACAGCGCATCAACCTCCGCACTTTGCCACGCGGCCTCCTGTGATTGGCGGCCAAATTTGGTGCCCTTCGCCATCGCTCGCGCCTGCCGCGTGTTCTTCACTTTTCGGTTCTCGGTGTAGTCCACGGCCTGACGAAAGCTGCGCTGGGTCGCCTCTTTGTAAACCTTGGCGCACAACGTTTCTTCGCCGTTGCGCACCACGAAAACCATCGCTTCTTTGCCACTCATCAGTTGGCGTACAACGGTGTCAATCAGGCCCTCATCAATCAAGGCCTGCATTCTTTTATTGGGTTTCATGACTGTATTTTGCCGTGGCGCGTCGATTGCGCGATTACATTGCAAAAAAGTACAGCGGAACTTGAAGCCGTTCCGCCAAGGATGTCGCGAGGGGCGGAGCCGCTCTGCGTGCCGTCCTACATTTCACCGCGCACGATCTTCAGCAATCGATCTAGGACGCGTTCACCGTCTGCGCGTAGGCCGTTATGCTCGTATTCGCTGGTTACCCAAAGCTTGACGTTCGGCACGATCTGCGCGGTCTCCTCTGAGAATTCACGATGCACGTACATGTCGTCAAAGTACACCGCAGCCGCGACAGGCACACGATTTTTACGAAGTGTTTCGACATCGTAAAGCATCGGCCAATCCGATTTCTTTGCGAGCAAATCGGCTGCGTCTTTCAGCGGCTGCAACTGCGGATACTGCTCAAACATCCACGGATAAATCATCTCACCCGTGAACAATATCGGGGCGTCAGTATCGTGATTGAAGTGCGCAAACTCGTGTATCAATCGCTCGGCTGACCAGTTGCTGGCGGACTGTTGCGTGTAACACGCCTCTTGCAGCACTGAGTAGATCGGATGGCTATCGAAGCTCTGTGCGTGCTCAAAGTGAAATAGAAAGTTCCAGTTCATTTCGCGGCCATTCGGCGTGTCGACAAACGCCTCTTCAAGCAAATAATGCACGGCCTCATAGCCATCACTCATGCCAAAGGCCAAGCCTAATTGCAAAAAGCGCTGCGTCGTGAGCCTGCCACCACCGGGCAGCTGCACGTCATGATCCGTCAGATGCTGCACGATCTGGCGCACGTGCTGCACGTCATCGGGATAGCGCTGGTAGTAAAGGCGGTTCTTGGCAATCACGCGTGGATAAGTCGCGCGATACACGTCATCGGTCGGGCGAGTGAGCGACGGAATGCCGCCTGTGATGAGCACTTCTCTTAAGCCGTGCGGCGCAGCGGATAAATAATTCATCGCGCAGAACCACCAAAACTCTGCCCAAGAATGCTCCACGGTTGGTCGCCGATCAGCGCTGCGCGAATCGCCTCGGCATCACGCACGATATTGTCCGCGCGGAAATGTTGCAGGTAGTCGGCCTGCTCAGCGGGTGTCAGATGGCGCAGCGTTTGCGCTGTGATGGGCGTTGATGCGCCCGTGCCGCGCTGGTCCAGCAGCAACACGCGAAATTCTTTCAACGCACGTTTGATCCAGCCTGTGTTGGCAGGTGGACGCGGCGCACCTGAACCGGGACCGCCTTGAAAGAACACGAGATACGGCAGGTTCACCCCCTCTTTTCCGGGCGCGATGACTTCGCGTGCGAAAACGCTGATGCTGCGGCCGGGATTCGCGTAGTCGAGTGGAAGCGCAAAGCGGCGCGATGTGAGCACGAGACCGGGAATAGCGTGCGTATTTGGATGCGTTTGCATTGTGTTTTAGAAATACGAGTGAGCGAGCACAGAAAGTGTATCCAACGCGGCAACGCGCGCGGTGGCCTTTTAGCGCCGCCGCCGCCTTGATCTATGAAACAAAACGATATAAACCGATACCGCGCTGAGAGGACTTCTGCGTGCGCCTTCGACAACATAACACCTGTCCCCGAGCGCAACTTTTGTCTCTCCTCAAAGGAACCGTACCTCATGAAACCTTGGATCAAAAAAACACTTATCGGCCTGTTCGGAGTCGCTGTTCTCGCTGGCGGCCTGAGCGCATGCAACCATTCCCATCACGGCTTCGGTGCTAACGCGAGCGCTGAAGACATCGCCAAATTTCGCGGCAAAATAATTGACCGCGTTGCCAGCACACTTAAGCTCGACGAGGCGCAGAAAATGAACCTCAGTCGCGTCGCCGACACGTTTCAAGCGCAGCGCGCTGCGATGATGGCGCAAGGCATTGAACCGCGCGCAGAATTGAAAACGTTGATTGCGGGCGAAAAATTTGATCGCACCCGCGCGCAAACGCTGATCACCGAAAAGACCACCCAAGTGCAAACCACGAGCCCAGAAATGATCGCCGCCATCGCTGATTTTTTCGATAGTCTAACGCCCGCGCAGCAACTCAAAGTGCGCGAACTCATGGCCCAACGCGGCGGCTGGTTTCGCCGTAGTTAGTTCGCATAGAAGCGCATAACCATTGAGCAGGATGGGACAACAGCGCATGGCAACTTTTCTGCTTATTGATGACGACGCGCAACTCGGGCCGCCGCTGGCCACCTATTTTCAGCGTTTTGACCTGACGCTGGTGTGCGCGCTGCGACCGAGCGTGGGCCTCGCGCGGCTGCGCGTGGGTGGCATTGATGCGGCGATCTTGGACGTGATGTTGCCCGAGATGGACGGATTTGAGCTGTGCCGCATCATTCTGAGAGACAGTAACCTGCCAGTCATCATGCTGAACGCGCGCGGCGACGTGATGGAACGTGTGGTGGGGCTTGAATTGGGCGCGGACGACTACCTGCCCAAGCCGTTTGAGCCGCGCGAGTTGCTGGCCAGAGTCCGCGCCGTGCTGCG
>ENA-OFCE01000606-OFCE01000606.1-metagenomes-genome-assembly--contig:-NODE-606-length-22786-cov-5.604857_pt1 | contig 22786 bp, 22 predicted proteins | sample MGYA00153388_OFCE01 | MGnify analysis MGYA00153388
CAATATGAACTGGCTAGATTTTCGCCAATTTTGATGTGGGGGGGGGGAAAACGCAGAATTTGGACAAAATAGTACGCTAAGGCTGAAAGCCGCTGACTGTGCGACTTGTCAGGAATTACCTTCAAAATACGCAAATAGCCATAGTTTGTCTAGTTGGGGTGTACCCCAATCTGAGGTCAGCTAAAAGCCGCTTAAAGTGTCAAGTTAGAGTCCTTTTTATCATTTATTGACATCTTTGATCGCAGGTCATAAAGCCTTTCCTGACACAAGAAATCGTTAGCGTACTTACTATTTCCCCCGAATTCTGCGTTTCCCCCAAGTACGAGAGAAGCACACTTTTTTTTAGAGAAGTATTAATCTCTATGTCGATCGTTAAATTCTCTAATTTTGCCGCTGCAATTCTCATTGGATGTTTAGTAATCATTTCATCTCTAACACCAACTTTTGCCTAATCAACAGATCGCGATCGAGAATCAGACCGAAATAGTCGATCGCGATGCTGTAGCTAGTTTGACGATGTGCTTACACTGGGATCTATGAATGAACGATCGAGAACGTGGTGATTTTTACGTTTTATCGATAAGAGTTGTAAAGATGTCTTTTTGTGTAATCTAAAATTCTTCAAGCCATTGTAGTATAGTGCTGGTACTGAAAAAAACTAGAATTAACTTGAAATAATAAGTCAACTCAATCTAAATACCCAATGAGTTGAGTTTTGAGAGTTTTATAGCTGCAAAATAGAGAGAGAAATCTATAATACCAGGAGAAAATATGGCTAATATTTATCAAGATATTTGGAATGCAGATCAGACTGGCAATGGTGTACGTCCAGTTTTTGACGATCGAAGTCTCAGCAATAATGAACAGGCAACAGGCTATGTAAAAATCAATAGTCAACTAGATAGCAGAGATTCAAATCTTCAGGTGTTAACAGAAGTAAAGATTCCTGCAAACAAAACACGTACCTACGATTTATCTCGTCAATTATTTGAAAATTATGCTTTAGATCAGCAAAGTAATGAAGTAGAAACTCCTGAAGAAAGAGAAGAAATTCATAATTTGATTCAAGCGATTGTAGATACTGCTCCAATGCAGGTAGCTCGTTCCTATGTTGAAACACAGACTGGGACGACAGTATCCAAAGAACGTTGGTATTCAACTCTATTAGAATTATGGTTTCGACGGTTTACCCAAACTAGTGGTCGGGATCTTTCTGCCTTCGAGCATGTGATCGTGGGAGAGCAAAAAGGTTCCGAGGTTAGTGGCTATCACTTCTGGTACAAATACTACCTAGATGATGGATTAGCACGTCAAATCGATGGTGGAAGAGCTAATTTCCCTGGACTCAGTGACGATCGCATCATCTATCTTAAATCGAGAGCGGATGATGGTCAGACGAACTTTCCTGAATCGGTAACTATTTCCTATCGTTGGAATGCACCTGACTATGAAGCGCAAGAAATTCGACCGCTTACAAAAAAAACAGGTGGCTTTTTCGTAGGTTGCAGTATTGAAGGTTTAATGGCAATCGGCACAGTTCGCGCTCACCTTGGCGCACGCGCTCCAAAGGAGGCGGTTATCAACGGTGCACGTTACGATTTAAAAGTCTTTCGCAGTGCAGATGATAAAAATTTGAGAACTTTTTTCCCGATATTTCTGGGTGCGGCGGGAGAAATTATCACCAATGGAGAAGATGAAACTCCAACAGATAACATACCAGTTATCGATGGACAGGTAAAAATTATCGCTGCTTTGGTTAACCCTATAGGTGACGATCCAGGTTCAGAGATGATTAGCTTGGTCAATATGAGTTCAGCTAGTATCGATCTAGCTGGTTGGCGACTTCTTGATAAGATGAACAACCGCTATGAAATCGCCGATCTCACTCTGCGTGGTGGTTCAACAGCTACTATTGTTTTACCTAAAAATTCGATGCAGTTATCAAATAAGGGCGGTGAGATTCGCTTATTAAATTCCAGTAATCAAATCGTTCATCGTGTCACTTATTCTAAGGAACAAGCTAGTCGTGAAGGCTTAACTATTACATTTTAATCTAGCAGACGGTAGGTTATTTTGGGTGAGATAACCTATTGTTCTATTGACTATTTTTATAGCATTTATCTGTTATTTATGGAGGGAGAATGACTATATTTAAGGTTATGACTTGGAATGTGGAGAACCTATTTCTCTCTGGTACAGAGTTTGGTCCGAAAACAGCAGCCGAATATCAAGATAAACTCCAGAGCTTGGCTGATACAATTTTGAAGATCGATCCCGATGTATTAGGGCTGCAAGAAATCGGCGATATAGAAGCTCTAAACGATCTCAACTCTCTACTTCAAGGGCGTTATCCCCACAACTATGTTTCATCATCCCCAGATCGGCGGGGAATTCGAGTTGGTTTTCTGTCGAAGTTAGCAATAGAGGAAGGAGAGGAGATAACCGATTTGCCTAAAGGTGGATTACGCAAAGTTATTGGTTACGTCACGGAAGCGGGTGAACCGAAAAGCATTACAAAGATGGGGCGGGGTGCAGTGAGAATTTTGGTAAAACCTCAGCCCAGTTTTGCCATTGATATTATTAATGCTCATTTGAAATCTAAATTATTAAGTTTTGCTTCTGCGACAGGAGGAACCCGATTTAAACCCAGAGACGAAAACGAACGCGCTCAAGAAGCTGGACTAGCCCTATTGAGAAGAACGGCAGAAGCTGTCGCGTTGCGGGTTAAAGCTAATGAGTTGCTAGAAAATAATGACGATCGCGGTTTGATTATTTTGGGCGATTTAAACGATACGCCATCGGCGGCAACTACCCAAATTCTCCAGGGTCCGAGTGGTAGTGAAATTGGTACAAATGGTTTCGATCGTGCAGATGCTGGAGATGATACGCGGTTGTTTAATCTAGCTTCTTTAATCCCTGAAGCCAGACGTTATTCGCGGATATATCAAGGCAACAAAGAACTCATCGATCACATTTTTGTGAGCGAAGAACTATTAACTGGTTCACCGCGTCAGTTACCAACAGTGGATAGTTTTTTTGAGATCAGTGCCTCGATTCCTTCCATCACTGATAATCCAAGTTTAAGACGCGGCAAACCTGGCTCAGATCACATGCCAATTGTGGCTACTTTTGATTTGTAGATACTCTCAATAACTAGTTGGCACAAAATAGCTTCAGCTTTTCTAATTTTAGGCAAAATTGAATGGAGGTGAAAAGTTTTTGAAACCTCCTGGAATCTCACAATCGGTCAATTAGAAGGAGAGTTCCATCATTTAGATTAATTTATAGAGAAAAAACATCAGCACGGACTCCAATAGTCACATCATTGTTAAAAATCAGTCTTTTTTTTGCTGGGCTATCATAAACGACTAGGATTGATTTTCCTCCTTCATAAAGGGTTAATCCTTCTGCGCGATCTTGTAGCTCACCATGGGGAATATCTCCAAGATATTTCAATTGCCCGTTATTTTGACTGGAAAGACTATTATCTGCGAGTGTAAAAGGGTCGTCCAAGCGAAATAATGAATGTCTTCCGTCTAAAGCCATTGAGATCGAGAAAATGACGCTTGTATTTTCTACTATCGTTGCCGATAGTTTTTAGATTTAGCTCATGAGATGAGCCTTCTTCCACTTCAATTTCGAATAAGATTGCAATACCCCGCAGCACCGGACCCCGCAAACCGATGACAATTTTGTTACCGCGAACTGCCAATCCTTCAATGTCAAATCCATTCTCTTTGCTGGGGAGGTAGAAATAAAATTCTTTACCTGGCAAGTTATCGCGATCGTCACTCTCAATTATCTGTGCCAAATCGAGGTATTCATCTGTTGCCAATGCTTCGATCAGTGAATTACTCCTGCCATCTCGCTTTAACCAAGCTCTTTGGGAAGAACTAATCTCTAAATCACCTGCTTCATTAACCGGAATTCGAGCTAATAAGTAACGATTTTCTTCCCGTTCTACTTGTTTTAGCTCTTTGCCTTCAACTGAAAATTTGTGAGCTTCGATCTGAACTTTTTTACGCTTGCCACTGTGAGATCCAATCACCCAAAGATAGCCATTGTCATAGTCTAATCCTTCTATATCAACCTCGCCATTACCTTCGTCAAAGCCATCAATGAAGTCTTGGAACTTAAACCATTTATGTTCGCCAAAAATACCTGAATTATTTTCTAAGCGAGTAAATCTCTCGATCGTTTGAAATTCATCGGTTCCCATCCACAGATATTTTCCGTTATGAGATGAAACCACACCTGACAAGTTTTTGACGATATCTTCAATTTTATTGCCTGATGCAGGATTGCACAAAATTTTTACTCGTTCTAATTTTTCTAAATCTGCCATTATTAAAGAAGTTGAATTTATATCCAATCTAATCTCCGCGTCGGGTCGAGTTGACCCCGAAACAATAACTTAATCTCCGCTGGCTTTGCATGAAACTGTTCTGCCAATCCCCGTACATCGTAACCATTTCTAGTCAGCTTTGGCTCCAGCTCATCAATCTGCTTCGACATCACCGACTCCGCAATCGCCGCAGTCACAGGCTTTTCCCCCACTTGATAAGCAGCTTCCATCGCCAACATCAAATGCTGTTGAATTTGCAATGGAGTTCTTAACCTTTCACTGAGTACTTCAATCGCTTCAATCGTCAGCACATCTGACAACTTAGTCCCATCCATCACACAGGACTGAATCAGCCAAGTAATATATTCCCGTTGGCTACCAACCATCCCCTCCAACGTAAACACAACCGACCGATAACCAATTTCCTCCATCGTGGCTAAAAGTGCCCAACCCGCCAATTTTGTAGGTTTAGCAAGTACGTCAATAAGTTACTTTGCAGTACTAAGTCATTCGATCGCCTCAGTTATGCTTCCATTTTCTCGATTTTTGGGGAGTGCAGAAAGTATCCATAATACTCCCCCTCGACTCAACCAACCTCAAAGAGGTTAAGAGATTTATACTGCTTCAATTGTTAACTGCTGTTTATTGCTGAAAGTCATGGCTACACCTTTCTCGATATAGGCAGCCTCATTAATGAAAAGTGGAAAGACAGTAGATTCGCCTTGATAAGAGATCGTCTCACCAGCAAATGTCAAAAACATCGGCTCGCCAGGATGTAACGGCTGATAGTCTTGAAACTGGAGTTGGGGATGAATCATTGCTTGGATTTCACCTGCCGAATTGCGCGGATAATCAATCGATGAGAAAGCCTGAAATACATTCACATCTGCTGGTACTGGCAAGGGCTGACCCATATTCATTGCGTCTAAATAGTCCAAAATGGCATGAATCAGCATTTCGGTTTGTTGAAATAACTTGGCATTGAGGACACCCTGAGCGATGGCTCCGACTTCGATCGCGCAGCCTAATAGGGAAAGCGATAGTAGCATCGGATCGCAATTTACGCCATGTAAAACTCGAACGTCTGGATGAATTCGACTCAAATAGGCAGCTAGTCGCAAGTTAGTTGGATGGCTACTAGACAGGATAATTGTCAGCCCCATATTTGCAGTCGAGGAATGTAAATCGATAATGAAATCGACATCAGTTAATTGGGCGGCGATTTCCTGGGTACGTTTGTCTTCATAGCTAGTCAACTCCAAATTAGCTAGATCGTCTTTGGAAAAACAACGGTTTAAATCTCGATCGATATAGCGTCGATTTTCTTCGATTGCGCCAGGATTGGCTAATAATGTCAAACACTCGAAACTTTCTCGGTGTAATAGAACTGGGAATCGATCGAATTTCTTAATTAGATATACTCCTGTCAACTCATTACCATGCGTTCCACCAACAATTGCGACTTTACGGATTGAATCGGACACCATGAGCGAGTCTCCTATTGAGCTAGTGAGTAATGCGGTTAACGACTGTGTACCCCGATATGACTAACAATAATGGAGAACTTTCATAACCTCAAGGTTAAGTATGTTATATTTTTATCACTTTTTAATTATGGAATATCGAACTCATGGCTATTAAGAAAACTACGGATACTGACAAAGAGAACAACCGGATTAATCTTCGTGACTTGGAATGCTTTATTGCTGTTGTGGAAGAAGGGAACATTATTACCCGCGCCGCTGCGAAATTAAAAATATCGCAACCATGTTTAAGTAATCAAATTATCAAATTGGAAGAAAAATTGGGGGGTGTGACCCTGCTTGAAAAAAAGAAGCTAACTCAAGCCGGAAAAGCTTTTTTTGATGAAGCCGAGACAATTTTATCAGCCTTAAAAGCAGCAGCTCAGAGAACAAAGCGCATTCATCAGGGTGAATCTGGTTATTTGGCAGTAGGCTTTACCAGTTCGATGGCTAATGGGGTATTACCAAATATTTTGCGAACTTTCAAAAAAGACTATCCAGAAATCAAACTGATTTTGAGCGAAGAAACAGGTTCAGATCGAATATCCAGACTACGAGAGCAGTTAGTTGACATTATGTTTTTCTATTCTGAAGATCGGGACTTTTCCGAAGAAAAAGATTTAAAGATAAAAAAAATTGGTTCAGAGTCGTTAGTCGTTGTTCTACCTGAGAATCACCCACTTGCAACTAAAGCCAAGATTACAATAAACGATCTCAGAGATGAGGATTTAATCTTGCCAGATCGTCAATTTGCAACTGGATTATGCAAAGAAATTATTGATTTATATACACAAGCCAAGATTCAGCCGAAGATTGTGCTGAACGCTGTCTTCATGGTGACAATTTTGGGTTTAGTTTCAGGTGAATTTGGAATTAGTATTTTGCCAGATAGTGTCAAAAATCTGCACAGGACAGGAGTGGTCTATCGTGAAATAGCTGGGCAGCTAACTAAAAAAAATCAACTATGTGCAGTTTATCGGAAAGGTAATTTTTCCATAATCTTGAAGAATTTCCTCGATACAATCAAATAATTATCTGGTCAGCAATCTAGCTAGGGGCAGCAGAATGGCCTGACATCAGAGATCGAAGCTAGATGAGCATATTTTTTGACCAAATATCCTAATGCTCGCTCACTTAGAGGGTGCTTGAAAAGGGGGGTATGAGGTAGAAAAGCTTTCAGGGGATAAGCTGAAGATACTTAGTCACAGCAACCCTGAAAGAGATATGAGTAAAGCATACTCCAGTAACTGGTGTTTGAGTAGCAAGTGTGCAGAAAGTGCCGTTAAGCCTGTAATCTGCTCACAGTTACCATTTCAACAATGAATTTTTCGGAGGGTGAAACTGTACCAATTGAACCATAGTCTATTTGATATGCCGATCGCTTACGAGATTTCAGTGGTTTGAGGATGCTAAATCTTAGAGATTTTAATTGGCACAATCCTTAGCGGCACTTTTTACACACTTGCTATCCAAACACCGTATGTAGATAGCATGAGTAATATCGAAGGTATATAGATATTATGAGTATATATTGAAGAGATGCTGAGGTAATCAGTATATGCTGAAAACATATAGATATCATTTATATGTACTAAAAGTATATTGAGGTGATTAGTATATGCTGAAGACATATAAAGGTTGTCAGCAATGTTTCTATCCAAACAGTTGACTAGCACTGAGAAAGCTCAGTGCTAGTTATCGTCCCGCTAGTAATGCTGACAGTTAATATTTTAATAGCAGAGCATTAATTGTCAGTTTAAGACTGGCTCTTTTAGCTTTGGGCAGCTCAATGAGGTTCAAAATATTTACATCGGATAGAAACTCGATGAGAAATTGATTGTCTAGTAATTAAGATTTTGTACCATCGTTATAGGCACGTAATAGCTTTCTAACATCTTTAGACTCCTTCTGGCTATCTAGTTTGGAGATCGCCGTTTTGATAGCTTTCGGTGGAATATCCATCGGTAGATTTTCCCATTTCATATTTTGAATGCGTTGCTGGACGCGACTAAGACCGTCTGATGCAGTTTTCACATCTGAAGTTTTTTCCTGAAGTTCTAAATCTAATAAATATTGACGTTTGAGATTAACCAACCGATCGTAAAGCTCGGTTAATTCAGTCAAAGATCGATCGAGTGGAATAATTTGACCCAATGCTGGCGTTTGGTTGGCAGTCGCTATCGCTAATCCATACGCATCCTTCTCTCCGGTTAGGTCATTCCAGTAAATTGTCTGCCGATCGTCAATGATTAATTTACCATTGGGATCGAAATAATCTAAGGTTAGGACAACTAAATTATGAACTCCTCCCTAAGTGCCAGCTCCTAGAGCGATCGGGTTAGCTGGATAATCTTCCCCCAACTGTCGAATTTTCTCACTTACGTCTTCACGAAATAACAGTTCATACTGAGTATAGAGACTAGCACTGGCTTCCTGCTGATGATATTGTTTTTCTTGCCAACTCTCTTGTTCTAGTTTCCGAACTTTGACGAGTCGATCGAGGAAATTAAGATAATCGGAGAGAATTGCATCATCAAACTGAGTATCCCCGTAAATCGAAGCCCCTAAATCCCTCAAATCTCCTAAATGGTCATTGTCACCATCAGGATTGAATTTTTCACCTACCAGCTTTTTATTTAGGTTCTTTAACCGACTGGCTTGGCGCAACAGTCGGCTTTCACTATTGGCATAGTAAATATGAATCTTGTCAGGGTGATGTTGCTTAGGTCGATCGATCCGCCCGATCCGCCCGATCCGCCCGATCCTCTGCTCTAGCACTATCGGGTTCCACGGTAAATCAATATTAATCAAGTAGTCAACATCCTGCATGTTTTGACCTACAGACAAGGTTTCCGATCCGATTAAGACCATAATCTCTTCACTTGCAGGTGGTCGATCGATCTCTGCTCGACAAGTGGCTACAGGAGCGAATTTGGTTAATAAATACAGTTTCTAGCATTCGAGACACCATCTACGGGACTAGACTTATAGTGCCTATTTACGACAGTAGAATTAACAAACGAAACAATTTAGGCAGTTCATCACTGATTATAATGGACTAATAATGTCTATAGCATAATTAGTTATGACATAATTAGTCCATTATAATCAGTATTAAACTTAGTTAGGATAAACGTAATGAATACGCAGTTAGTTAATATAATTGTTGAAATAATTTAAAATCTTGCCCTTACAGAAAAAGAATTAATCATGCAGAAATTATCTACACTTCCTCGTCAAGAGCAGATTGAAACTAATAAAAATTTAACCCTAGATGAGCGTCAAGCTTTTCTTTGCAAACCTCTAACAGAGCGACGATCTATCCTTGCTCAACAAGCCAAAGAAATGTTAACAGATTATCAATCTTCTGATGAGTGGCGAGAATTAATGGCTGGAGATATTATCGATGACTAGTTCATTTACACCACAAAGAGGAAAAGTTTGGCTAGTAAATTTTGACCCGACTATAGGTACAGAAATCCAGAAAATTAGACCAGCCGTTGTGATTAGCTCAAATGACGTTGGAGCATTACCAATCAAATTAGTCGCGGCATCAATTTGCTTCATAAATTCGATCGACTGTCCCAGCGCAACGACAATTTTTTGATAATGCTCGATATCATCTTGACTCAGTGTGCGACCTTTGCGATCTTTGAGCCATTTATGGCAAACTTGATAACCACCCACATGGAAGTTCCAAACCGCTTCAGGTACATCCATAAAGCCGCCTTTTTGCTTGTTGATGACTACTTTACCATACTCGTATTTAGGAGGATGCTCGACGAGACAGCTTCATAGATTTACTTCGCGTCCTGGCGATCGATCTCTCAAATTAGCAAAATCATCTTCGTCAGCAAAGATCCCTTCTTTCTCTAAGATGGCTCTCATCCGTTGTAAGCCTTTCCAGAACTTATTACCCTGCTGTTCTTCTCGCTGTTGACGAATTAACTCAATGAGGTTATCTTGCTCCTCGACAGATAAGGCTCGAACGGAATCAACGATTTCTTGAAAAACCATCATTTTAACTCCTTAGATTTCCCTATATAGTCTTTATTGTACCAAAAACGATACAAATCCGCAAAATTTCACTAGCTCTAGATCGGATCGATCGTCTGTCATAATTGAAAATAGATTTAGCACGATCTATATAGATTGAAGCCATGACTCTCAAACAACAAATCCTCGTAAGTATCCGCACCTTGCCCATACAGCAACAGCATGAGGTGTTAAACTTTGCCCAATTCCTATGTCAAAAATCAGCACCTAAACCCTTAAAGCCGATCGGTCATCTGGATGCGATCGAGGGTGCGATCGTAACGTCTCAATAACCGCTGGTAAATCAGGGGGTTGCCAAAAGAGCAAAAATCTGGTTTAACAAAGAGATGAGTATAAACAGCGATACTACCCCCGCCGAAATAAATACCCCAACCACAGAGGTAGAAGGTTTGCGGCGACTGGTAGAAGAACAAAGAAAGCTCATTGACAAACTATCGAAGCAGCTCCAGAATCAGAAAGAAAGAATAGAACAGTTAGAAGCAGAATTAAGAGCGAAAAAGAAACTGAAAGGGAAACCCAGACTAAGTGCCAGTATCCTAAATCAGCCCGAATCACTTGAGCCAAACCCCGAAAAAAGAGCAGGTTCGGATAAGAAAAGTAAAAAATCCAGCTTTGAGATCGACGAAGAAATAACTATTCAACCTGAAAGTATTCCTGAGAATGCTAAATTCAACGGTTATCGGAGTTACGACGTACAAGAGCTAATAATCAAGCGGCATAATATCCGATTTGAGCTAGCAGAGTACATCACAGAGGATGGAAAAACGGTAGTGGGAGAGTTACCCAAAGAATACCAAGGAAGACATTATGGGCCAGGATTGGTGTGTTATGTGATGTATCAGCACTACCAGTGCCGAGTGCCACAACCATTGATTTACGAGCAACTTAGAGAATGGGGAATAGACATTTCTACAGGACAAGTAAATCGGCTCTTAAATGAAGAGCATCAGATGTTTGAACAAGAACAACACCAGGTACTAAAAGCCGGAATAGAAACAGCAACATACATCCATACCGATGATACTGGAGCAAGACACAACGGGAAGAATGGATATTGCACAGTAATTGGGAATGATGACTTCGCTTATTTCCACAGCAGTGACTCGAAAAGTCGAGAAAACTTCCTAGAAATATTGCAGGCGGGTGGTAAAAAATATGTATTAAATGATGATGCAAAAGTATATCTAGAGAAATATCAGCTCCCACAGAAACATCTGATTGAGCTAGGGTTTTCGGATGAGCCATTAGCAACGACGAAAGAAGAATGGGGCGAGCATTTATTGTCGCTGGGAATAAAGAATGTAAAAACAGTCAGAGTACTAACCGCAGCGGCATTGATAGGCGGTTTGAATATAGCAGGTAGAAGCGAAACATTGAGAATCCTCAGCGATGGGGCAGGACAATTCAATGTGATGCAGCATGGATTATGCTGGGTTCATATTGAGAGAGGTTTGAGAAAGTTAGAAGCTGATAACGAGCAAGAGCGAGAGAATATTGTCGAAATGCAAGGATTGTTATGGGACTACTATCAAGAATTAAAACAATACCAACAGCAGCCCAGCCAGGAGATTTCATTAAGTCTACAAGATAGATTTAATGAGATATTCGGGCGTTGTTACATCCGGCATTGGTTATTAAACAATGTCCTTAATCAAATCAGAAAGCGTAAAATTGAACTATTACGGGTACTGGATTGTCCAGAATTTCCCCTACATAATAATGCCGCAGAAACGGATATTAGAGAATATGTGACTCGCCGGAAAATTAGTGGTGGCACACGTTCTGAACTAGGCAGAAAAGCTAGAGATACATTTGTTGGTTTGAAAAAGACTTGCAGAAAGTTAGGGATTTCGTTTTGGAATTATCTCACGTCTAGACTACATGGTGAGGAGCAAGTACTATCGTTATCCGATCTGATTCGAGCTAAAGCTGCGGCGAAGATTGCCGCTCCGACTTAGAGGATGTTTGGAAATACGGAGAGTATAAAATATTCAGGCAAGTCTCCGTAGCATGAGTCGAATCATGGCAATATGAATGAAAGCCTCGGAGGAAGAAGGTAAACGCTCATAATCAACATTGAGACGACGACACCAGTGCAACCAACCGTATGTGCGTTCCACAGTCCAACGTTTAGGCAGAAGGACAAAACCTTTACTACCATTGGGTCGAAGGACAACATCAACAATCCAGTGACAAATATCCATCACCCAGTGGAGAAAATCTGAGCCAGAGAAACCACCATCAAAAAGGCAGCTTTTGGGGGGAAGATTCCCCCCAAAACGTGCCGCCCAGATTCGGGCTAGTCGAGGAACACGATCGCGTTCTTCATTCATCTTCGTGAGCAGTTGTTTTGCGCCATCCCGTTCTTGAACGTCAGCAGCAACTACTTTAACCATTAATAGTAATCCCAATGTATCCACCATCGTGAATCGTTTTCGCCCTTTCGTTTTTTTCCCTGCATCATACCCAACTGAATCACTTACCATGACTGCTGTAGGCACTGTTTGTGAATCGACACTGGCCACACTGGGAGTAGAATTGCGGCCTTCTGATACCCTTACCCACTCTCCTAAACGATCGTTAATCCGTTTCCAACTACCATCCTTGCTCCACTTGCTGAAATAGTAGTAGACAGTCGAATACGGTGGGTATTCTTTGGGCATCAACCGCCAAGCACAACTACTCACCAAGACATATAGAATTCCTTGAATGACCAACATCATATTCACTGTTCGTGGTCGGCCTGTCTCTGTTTCTGGCGGCAATAGTGACTCTAGCAAATCATACTGTTCCAATGTTAATTCTGTGGTGTAGGCTTGAGACATGGCTTCCTTGATTGCTGTTTAGACTTTGAATTTTATCCAGCCTAACAATTCTCGGAAGCTTTTTCTGTACTAGTGCTCGTTTATACTTTTCAAACATCCTCTTAGTCCCAATTTTAAAATCTGGACAGGTAGTAATAGCAGATAATGCCACTTTTCATAAAGGTGGCCGGATTCAAGAAATAATTGAATCGGCAGGATGCTACTTATTATATTTATCACCTTATTCTCCAGATCTCAACAAGATCGAGCGATGTTGGTCATGGCTCAAAAGCCGCATCCGCAAGCAAATCGACGAATTTCCCGATCTTCGGGATGCAATGGAAGATGTTCTGGCCAAAGCGTCCTAACCGCCTTGGCGGCTGCTATAATACCAGTTATTTCGAGCATTGTTAACCGATCGTAAAAGATTAACTAAATGTGGCGATGATTATAGGCTCTGTCGATCTTTCCAGGACTTTCGCAGGAGGTATATTGTTTTGAACACTTACAGACACGATTGAATTAAGCAAGAATTCCAAATTTGACATTTAACGTTGTAAAGAGATTCTACAGTGGCTAAAATAGCCCAATCAAACATCTGCATCTGTTTTTTTTGAATTGCTCGACCCATTCCGTTCACTACCAAAGTAGAAACCTAAAGCACTTCCCATTAAAGTTACTTGAGATGTCCAGATAAGAGTTATAATTTCTCTATGCATATTGCTCCTTTCTTGAGATATTTGTTTTGGCATAAGTAAGTCTACAAATATGTAAAATCCAGTTCCAACCAGGCTAATTATCAGAATGCTAAATAATCTCGTTGCGAGCAAAGCGCGTGTGTTCTCCCGCTGCTGATCAATAGGAACTAGTGAAGATGAAATCTTTTGAGTAGCCTTGGTCAAACTATCAAAGTTTTGTAGTTTTCCACGATTTTCGATTAACTCGTCAAGACTAAGGATTTTATTTCCAGCTTCCTTACTCTGACCCTCGTTACTAGTAGGATGTGTCAAAATTAACTTTTCTTACTTTACTATCAGCTTTGATTTTGTTATCACCAATCTTACCAAATAGAATATCATTTCCATCATGGGTTTGTTGATGTAAGTATCCTGCTTGAATAATGATTTCTTTAAGAGCATCATTAGGAGATATCTTCTTATCAGATGAAATCTTATTAAGAATATCTATTTCGTTATTTGAAAGATTAATAGTAACTGTGACTGGCTGTGAATCCATATTTTTTATATTTTAGCTATATAAAATCAACACGTTTTTAATACTAAATCTGTTATCAACATATTATTAAATAGCTTTTTAAAATGTTAAATCTTTCTCAAGGCTAATATTTGACAATTTTTCAGACTAGAAATTTAGGTTCTACCAAATATACTATTCCTCTTCTCTTGCTCTGCTGAGAGCATAAGCCAAACTACTTGATGTATAACCTTTTTCTAAAGATTCCCGCTCTTCGAGGTTTGATAAGAAAATAAAGATTCAAAATTATTTTGGGTAAGAGTTTCCAAAATTGCATTCGATTTTTAGCTCGGGAGAGTGTATGGAGGAGGACTACGCTGCATTTAAGCTGAAATGCTCTTTGGCTAAAAATTTAGTGTAAAAAGTGAGCTTTTGTTAAATTTATTTACTACAAAATGTCCTACAGCAAGCATTTTACAGTTTCGCTACGCAAATTTGCATCACAAGCTCGGTAGAACCGGAATTTAGCTTTATTGTATATACTACAAAATTATATCCTATCCTGGACTTTATCCACCAAAATTGTTTTAGCAGTCAGTTTTGGGAGCAGGGTAAGCGCACCTCAAAAAGTATATTAGGATACAGATTTTCTAGAAGAGATGTAGGAAAGAATATTTGAATATGTTCAGGTGTGCGCCAATGTGGGGCTGAGCCGAGATACATGCGATCGGGGTACCACTTCGTTGGAATGCTTGCTCTGCAAAGCTTTCAATTTTAATAAGTCGAGTGCAAATTCATATCTGCTAACTATGATTAGCAGATACGATCCAACAAGAAATGGGGCTTTTATATCTGCTAACGCTCCTCAAAACCCCTAAATTTCATGTCTGCTAATGTAAGTGGCACTATTTTACACGGATCTCGGCTCAATCCCATATTCAGAAATTTGACCCAATAAATAATTATTGAGGAGGTCATCGAGCAATTGATGAGCATTTTGCTCCTGTTAGTAATCTGATTTAGATTATTTACAGTGACGGCTACAACTACATCTACCACAAAAACAGGAGCGAACGGGTGGAAAAATCTCAGCGAATATTAACGCCTTTCCAGCATAAATATTTGCAAGGAAAGTTGCAGGAACCCGATCTAAGCCCACAACTACGTCAGCGGATTGAAATTATGCTGCTAGCTGATGACGGCAAAACCCAAGGTGAAATTTGTCGGCAGCTAGGATGCTCTGCTGCCACCGCTGGACGCTGGATTCTCTATGCCAAAGCTCAAATGGCTCACCAGTATATTGAAATCTCCACCGGGCGACCAAGAACCGTTACCGAACAGTATTTGCAGCGATTGCAAGAATTAGTGCAATCTAGCCCTGCTGCACAAGGCTATGCTTTTCGACGCTGGACAGCAAGTTGGCTCAGCAAACACCTAGCCAAAGAACTCGGAATTACTGTCAGCGATCGACATATTAGTCGGTTGCTTAAAGAATTAGGTCTGTCCACACTGCCCCAGTTACAGCTTCCCGCACCAGAAATCATCGGCTCCAAAATCACCATCGGTAATCTGCTGGACGAATCCCAGCCAGATCGATCGCCGAGCTAATCCCTGATGTCCTTAACTATCGATCCATCTAAAAATCATCATGGCTAACGCGCTACTCCAGTCCATTTTAGAGCAAGCCTTAGGGCAGTCTTTGACCGATCCCGAATTCCGACAATGCTTCGAGCGGATGCAAATTCTCAACCCCAAGGTTGGTAAACTCTGGCCGCAGCAAGACTGCCCGCCCGGACTGTATTTTATTCGATCGGGCAAAGTGCGGTTTTTAGATAACAGTAATGAACTAATCGCTACTTATATAGCTGGCGATTTATGGGGAGAATTCACCTTATTTCCAGACCTCAATCGGCCTGATGTCATCCGAGCAGGAGCCAATCTGCAACTAGATTTTTTGCCTCAGGAAGCATTAGTCCTGCTGATCGATCGCTATCCAAATATCTCAGCATATTTGCAACAACAGGCCACTACCAAATCAATCCATTCCATTCCCGCTCCTCGCCCAGCAACTCCTGCTGCCCCAGTTGTAGCCCCATCACCAAAAACCAAAGTTGATTCCATCTTCCCCATCCCCAGCACCCGTCGCCTAGGAAATTGGTGGAAAAAAGTTACACGCCGCTATCCATTTTTCGCTCAACTCAGTGCTTCAGACTGTGGAGCCGCTTGTTTAGTGATGATTTCACGCTACTGGGGCAAGAATTTTAGTGTTACCCGCATTCGAGATATCGCCAATGTCGATTGCAATGGGGCATCGTTGCGGGGATTAGCTACTGCTGCCGAAAGTCTAGGATTTACGACACGTCCAGTCAAGTCCAGTCTACAACAGTTGGCACTTCAAAGCTTGCCTGCCATCGTCTATTGGGAAGGAAAACACTATATTGTCGTTTACGAAATCACCCGCAAAAATGTCGTCGTCGCTGACCCTGCAATCGGACAACGCACTCTCACCCACCAGCAATTCCTCAAAGACTGGACGGGTTATGCCCTAATCCTTCAACCCACGGCTGCTTTTCATCATCAGCAAGAACATCAAACTTCGTTCTGGCAGTTTTTTGAACTGATGAAACCGCATCAAGTGGTAATGATAGAAATATTCATAGCGTCTTTATTTATCCAAATTTTCGGCTTGGTCACACCGCTGTTTACCCAACTGATTTTAGATCGAGTGGTGGTACAGCGATCGGAACTAACTTTGACGGCTATTGGTTTCGGGCTATTGATTTTCAGCCTATTTCGAGTCGCCATGATGGGGTTGCGGCAATATTTGCTAGATCATACGGCCAATCGCTTAGATTTAGCATTAATTGTGGGATTTATTCGCCATACTTTTCGGCTACCGCTCGATTTTTTTGAGTCACGGTATGTGGGTGATATTATTTCGCGGGTGCAGGAGAATCGCAAGATTCAACGGTTTTTATCTGGGGAAGCCTTATCAATTTTATTAGACTTGATTACTGTTTTTATCTATGTTGGGTTAATGTTTTGGTATAGCTGGTCGATGGCATTGCTGGCACTAATGGTTGTGCCGCCCTTTTTGCTACTGGCTCTGGTCGCAACGCCATTTTTACAGCGCATCTCTCGCGAAATCTTTAACGCCCATGCCAAAGAAAATAGTTATCTGATTGAAGCTTTAACTGGAGTCCGCACGGTCAAAGCAGTTGCCGTTGAGCAATCCGTGCGTTGGCATTGGGAGGGCTTACTCCAAAAGGCCATTAAAACTAACTTTTCTGGGCAAATTATCAATAATCGGCTCCAAATTTTTAGTAATACGATCGAAGCAACCGTTACGACGGCTTTACTTTGGTACGGTGCCTACCTAGTGATTCACGAGCAGTTGACGATTGGGCAACTGGTGGCTTTTAACATGCTATTGGGCAATGTGATTCGGCCTTTTCAACGCTTAACGGTGCTGTGGAATCAGTTGCAAGAGATTGTAATTTCGGTAGAACGGATCGATGATGTGCTGAAGGCCAAGCCAGAGGAAGATCTACAACTACACTCCCGACAATCCTTACCGCTGCTGCAAGGGGATATTCGGTTTGAGAATGTCACCTTTCGCTACCACCCAGAGAGCGATCGCAATATCCTCGAAAACCTAAATTTTCACATTCAGCCCGGTCAAATGGTGGCATTGGTGGGGCGTAGTGGTTCGGGGAAGACGACCATTTCTAAACTGGTGCTGGGTTTATATCCGGCCACCAATGGCCAGATATCGATCGATAACCAAGAAATCACCAGTCTGTCTTTGCATTCTTTGCGCCGACAGGTCGGAGTTGTTGACCAAGATACTTTTCTGTTTGGCAGCACCATCCGCGAAAACATTAGCCTGGGACAGCCCGATGCCACCCGATCGGAAGTAATGGAAGCAGCGCACTTAGCTGGAGCTGATGAGTTTATTAGGCAATTGCCCATGGGCTATGAAACCCAGATTGGAGAAGGGGGCGGACTCTTATCTGGGGGGCAACGACAGAGGTTAGCGATCGCGCGAGCACTCTTGGGAGATCCACGGTTACTGATTATGGATGAAGCTACCAGTCACCTCGATACAGAATCAGAACGCATCATTCAAAATAACCTGAGTAAAATCCTGCGCGGGCGCACTTCGCTGGTGATTGCCCATCGGCTTTCAACGATCCGCCATGCCGATTTGATTCTGGTTTTAGATCGCGGCATCTTATCGGAAAGCGGCACTCACGAAGAGCTGATGGCTCAACGCGGTAAATATTTCTATTTAAACCAGCAACAACTGGCAGTAGTGAACTAAAAATCGTAGCTCTTTCCATGAACTCTTAAATCCCACTACCTTATCTAAATCCCATGAGTAACTTAGATATCAATCAATCAAAATTGAATCCAGTCGATCGACCAAAACCACCCCCGATCGAGCCAAATAACCCAGTTTGGTCTGATGGCACCCAAGAGCAATTGGATAGCCTACCACAAGTGTGGACGCGGGGTTTGCTCTACTTCTTAGTCGTATTTGCGGCGATCGTTTTACCTTGGTCGGTATTGTCTAAAGTCGATGAAACTGGCATCGCCAGAGGCCGCCTAGAGCCGAGAGGTGCAACGATTCGCCTCGATGCGCCGACTGCTGGCACAGTCGCTGCCGTCCGGGTTAAAGAAGGCCAGCAGGTGCAGAAAGGGCAAGTGCTCTTAGAACTAGAGTCCGATTTACTCCGCGCCGATTTACAGCAAGGCCAAACAAAATTAGAGGGGCAAAAGAATCGATTGGTACAACTACAGCAAGGCCGTAACCAGCTACTAACGGCTGTCACGACTCAGCAACAACAAAATCAAGCCCAAGCTGCTGAAAAAAGTGCCCAACTAGATCAGGCGCGACAGTCTTTGAGTGCCAACAAAACCACTACTCCTTTTTTGGTATCGGAAAAGCTAGCCCAGGTTAATCAGGCAAAACAGGCTTTAAACTCCGCTAAAACTGCTTGGATCGTGGCTGACAATCAGGTTCAAACAGATCTGGCCGAGGTAAAGCGTTATCGTTTGCTCTGGCAGCAAGGCGTAATTGCGGAAATTAAGTTAGTGGAGGTGAATGGGATCGCGGCTGGAAGTCAGAAGCTACGAGTGCAAGCCCAAGCCGAAATCGATCTAGCCAAAGAACGACTGCAAGAGCAACAACAGAGCTATCAGAAGTTGTTGCAACAGAGTCAATCCGATCGCAAGCAGTTGGAGTATAAGTTGCAAGAACAGGAGGGGAATCAACAGAGTTTGCGCCGTTCTGGGGAGCTGGCGGTGCTCAAAAGTCAGGAACAACTAAAAGAGTTGGATCGGCAAATTGCCAGTCTCCAGACGGAGATTGCTCAGAGCCAGAGCCAGACTCAATCGTTGCAAATGCAAATCGATCGGCGGGTTGTCCGCTCGCCTGCCAATGGCACCATTTTTCAATTTCCCACTACCAAGCCCAAAGCTTACTTGCAGGTCGGTCAGTTAGTGGCGCAGATTGCGCCCCAAGGTTCTACGTTGGTACTCAAAGCCCAAATTCCCAATCAAAATAGTGGTTTTTTGCAGGTAGGGATGCCCGTAAAGCTGAAGTTCGATGCCTATCCTTTTCAGGATTATGGCGTGGTACCCGGTCATCTGTATTGGAAATCGCCGGATTCCAAAAAGGTGGAGTCTGGACAGAGCCAAGTGGAGGTATTCGATTTGGAGATTACTTTAGAACAGACCACGATCCAGGCTCAGAATAAGCAAATTGTGCTGGCACCGGGGCAAACGGCGACGGCAGAGGTGGTGGTGCGGCAGCGGCGGATTATCGATTTTATTCTCGATCCGTTTACTCAGTTACAAAAAGGCGGATTAAAGCTCTAGCCGCAGTTTGACGATAATTTACAACTTAATTACCGCTCGAAACAAATATCATGTCTAATAATTTCACTATTTCGCCGGAAGAGATCCTGTTACAAATCAAGCTTTCCTGCCAGATTCCGCAAATTACACAGCAAATCCTAACTCGCCATCTCATCACTACAGAAGCAACCAAAGCCGGAATTGAAGTCAGCACCGAAGAATTGCAACAAGTTGCCGATCGAATTCGATTAGATGAGGGTCTGATGGATGCCCCAGTCACTTTAAGTTGGCTGGAGCAGAGAATGCTGTCAGTTGATGACTTTGAACAGATCGCCACGATCCGAGTTCTCACGAAAAAGTTATCTCGTCATCTTTTTTCAGACAAAATTGAACCATTTTTTGTCGCTAATCAGCTCGATTATGCTGGAGCAATTTTGTATGAAGCAATCTTAGAAGATGAGGATTTAGTTCTGGAACTCTATTGCACAATCTGTGAGGGTGAGCAAATATTTCCAGAAGTAGCACATTTGTATATTCAGAATCCTGAACTCCGCCGTGTCGGCGGGTATTTAGGGAAACGCAACCGCAACCAACTAGACCCGGCTATTTCTGCCGCTGTCTTTGCGGCCACTCCACCGCAAGTCCTGAAGCCAATCTTAACGGCACGAGGGTTTCATCTCATTTTTGTGGAAGAACTAATCCAACCACTTTTAGATGAGCAACTCCAGCGTGAAATCATGGCAAATATGTTTGATGAATGGATTCAAGCAAGGCTTGATGAATTTACAGTATCTTATCTCTCAACAAGCCAGGAATAATGACAAGTAAAGTATTCGCAAGAATTGAGAATGATTTTATTTGCAGACAAAACTTTTCCACTTAAGTCGATAAAGATGCTGATTTTTACTTTGCAAATCAATTGAGTTCAGATATTGTGTAACTGAGGGCGGAACATTTTTTGTTAAACCCTCAACAAAAACTCAAATACATTCGAGGAAAATTAAAATGGCTGAGATCAAAATTACTCAACTTAATGACAAACAACTAGTCAAAATGGTTGATTTGAAAGCTGAATATGAAAAAACTAATGCTTCAGAATTTTCTGCATATACAAGCCTGCGTGGTGGTCTTTCCTGCTGCCTTTGGCAAGAATATTAAATAGATACTTTGACTTTGTAGCTATTGTCAAATAACTGTTTAATTCGATCGATTAACAAGCCACAGCAGTTATAATGCATAAAATAATTCTGCTGTGGCTTGTTCAACAAAACAATCATATTGGACGTCTTTTCTCATTCATTAATAACTTTTAATTATCACACAATATGAACTTACTAAATCATACAAGTATTGCTTGGATTAATCGTCCTTATTTTGACCTGGGGACTGTCGATAGTGGTTCTTGGCATCTTATGGGAATAGAATATTGCTCCAAAAGATTGATTGACAATACAGCGACTATTAGTCCAGTTACTCTTATACACCCGATTTCATTTCGTGAATCATTAATTCGAGAAACCAAACTATTTCAGTACCAGATTAGTAATCCTTTGCAATTACCTCCAGATTTAAGAACTGAGCGATGGAAAATTCTCTGTGAATACTTAAGTAATTATCAAAACCTTCAGCCTAATACTCAACTTATAGTTGTCAATTTGCTGAGCAGCTTGTGCTTGCATGAGGCAGTTCTTGAATACATACCAGAAACAGTCGATCCAGATATTTCCCACCATCCAGATCTAGCCAGTCTTGCATACAGCCGAGCTATGTCTAAGTTAATGGTACAGCCTAACACTGGCACCCTAGAAAATTTGAAAGAATTTGAAAATATTGTCGATCGATCTCCGCTCGGTAGTAAAGTCCGATTTGGATCGAGTATCCAGTTAGTTGCTTTGTTTGGCAAAACATTTAGAGATTTGGAATCGACTGAATATTGGCGAAATGAAGCAGTTAAGGAATTAGATAGACTAAAATCCTCTGTAGGAAATTTTACGCTCAAACGTTTGACAAGTGTCTACTATCGCGCTGCTGTCTTTGCTCCTATCATAAAAAAAAATAAAGAAATAGTTATTCGGGAAATGGATTTGTGTGAATCTCTTGCAGAAGAATTGATTCATGAGAGTAAAAATGATGCAGAGCAACTTGCTGCTCATGAAAATTTAACGACTGTTTTTGAGAGTCGTACTAAAGAAGCTTTGTGGTTAGGTGATATCGATCTGGCTGAAGAGAGAGCCAAAAAAATGATAAAAATGGAGCCATTGTATTCTCGATATCGTCTCCAATTAGGAGAAATCCTCATCAAGCAGGGCAAAGTTGAAGAAGCATCTAAAATTTACCGCTCAGCAGCCAGACTAGGACCACCAGGTACTTCTATTGCCTGGTTTATGGCTGGTCAATGTCATGAAAAAATGGGTGATATCGACATCGCTTGTGATTGCTATCTGGCATCTGTTCAAATGGATGAACTTGCTATTTCTGCGGTAGAACGACTACATTATCTTGCTCCTCAGTTGGGAAATTCTGCACTTGCGAATTGGAGTACTGCCCGTTTACAGGAGTTAAAAGAACAACAGAAGCAGATAGCTAGTCAACCTAGAACTTCCTACATTCCTGAAGCATCATCAGGTTTGAAGTTAGCTGGGGAAAAAGCCTTAGCACTTGGCTAACCTCAAGCTTTAATATATTTTTCTAACAGATTAAAATACTCCAAATTCAATCTCGGAACCGAAACTTAATAGAGGTGAGTAAAAAACAACTCCACACAGAAAATCGAATCTACCCGAGAGGGAAAAATGTCCAGAATCGCAATTTCCACAGCACTTGGCAAGTTACGATCAGAGAAAAATAAGATATACTCTAGACGGTTAAGATTTGGACTTTTGCGAAGGATTGAAAATTGAGGGTTAACAAGCTGTATAACTTTTCTTTCCGTTCCGTATTAGCGGTACCGATACAGGTAGAAATCGCTGCTTTAAAATCAGTAAAGTTCTCATAATATTTTG
>ENA-OFCE01000607-OFCE01000607.1-metagenomes-genome-assembly--contig:-NODE-607-length-22785-cov-24.347602_pt1 | contig 22785 bp, 20 predicted proteins | sample MGYA00153388_OFCE01 | MGnify analysis MGYA00153388
GTCGCTATGAGATTTTCAGGTTCCTAATTAGATGACTAATGGCGACGCACCCTACACAGTAACGAGAACCCTTGTAGGGTGCGTCGCTATGAGATTTTCAGGTTCCTAATTAGATGACTAATGGCGACGCACCCTACGATGACTTACAAATCTTTCAGTGCTTCCTTGATATCCAGCGCCAAAAATCTATCCAATGCGAGATACATCCAGTAAACTGATAATTGACTATCACTGCTAGTCTTTTGAAATCCCACAGCATAAGACATTTTTTCATAACTGGGGTGAATAATCAGCGTGTACAAATCGCAAAGATTGGGAAAATCTTTTTGCATTGTGACTAAAACTTTTTGTATATCCTCGATCAAAGTAATCCGGTATTCTTCCAAGTAGTTCGGATCGATGATCCAACAGCGGACAAATACTGACTGGCAACTTTCATCTCCTGGTAGCGCCATTTTAAAAGGATCTATATCAGAAACAGAGCTTAAATGCAGGCTTTTGCTGGGAGCACTAAAAAAGTTAACTTCCGATTCGCTAGCGGTGGGATAAAGTAAGTAAAATCCGACTGGATTTAGATTGTCGCAGCGACGCAAAACGCGCATTCCTTTTGAGTATTGACCAGCCGAAGATCGAATAATTTTAGCAATTTTTTGGGGGACGGCGTTAGTGTTGCGTGTCATCCAGTTGTAATAGGTTGCTAGTAAATTTGCAACGGGGATGGCATCGCACCGAGGGTTAAAATCATCTAATTTCAGTTTGACTTTATTTACCGGGGGCGCCGTATCTAAGATTTCTGAAACTGGTTGAATTTCAATTGCCGTAGCGTTACCGTCAAAGTGTTTTGCGATTAATCCGAGTGCGGCTAATTTATCTAACATCATTCCGGCGGCGCGATCGCTCCCGCGATCCGAATCGCAGTAAAATAGTTCTGCGGCTTCCCGGTGGGTACACTGAACTTCTGTTTCTAGCAATTCCAGTTTCGCCAGCGGCGGTTTGAGGCGGGGCTGGCTTTCCTGAAGCTGTTTCACCAATAAGTAAATCCACAGCCGTACAAAGCATTCAGCCCTGGTGCGAGTTACGCCTACTCGTTTCATCAACAGCGAAACCGCCGTGCGGCGTTGAGATTGAGAATACCAAGCATCTAGTTTTGCAATATCCATTTCAGTCGGGAAGCAGCGAAGGAACTTTAGTTATATATTGGCTCAATTTTAGAAAAAACTTCACCCTGCTTCATGTTGCTTGTGGTCGGTGTTGCTCAACTTACCTGATTTCGGGTGACTCTACAAGATAGCTGGTTCCTCCTTGCAACTTCACTACTTCCCAAAGCAAAATCAATTTTAGAAGTCTTTGGCTAACTTAAACAGACGAACAGCAAACACGAATAAATTACTAATCTTACAGGTTTATGCCATGCACAGCGCTTATATCAATCGGATTGGAAAATTTTTGCCGGGCTCACCGATTAATAATGATGAGATGGAAGAGTATCTCGGCAAAATTGCCTCGCGCCCTTCGAGAGTCAGACAGCGAATTCTCAACAGCAACGGCATTCAACAGCGCCATTATGCGATCGACAAACAGCAGCAAACACTGTATTCTAACAGCCAAATGGCAGCTTTTGCCGTCCGCGATGCGATCGCCCAGGCAAATCTCGAACCAGGGGCGATCGACTTATTGGCCTGCGCTACCACTTTACCAGACTTATTAGTACCGGGATTTGCCAGCACAGTACACGGGGAACTTTCCGAATTATCTCCCCTAGAAATAGTGTCAACTCAAGGAGTTTGCTGTGCCGGAGTCACAGCCTTAAATTACGCCGTATCTCAACTCGAACTAGGCAAAAAACAAATAGCAATTGCTGTTGCTTCCGAATTTCCCTCACGCTTGTTCAAAAGCACCAAATTTGAAGCAGAAACTTCAGTGCAAGCCGGAAAACCCCTGCCTTTCGATACTGAATTTCTGCGCTGGATGCTCTCCGACGGCGCTGGAGCATTTTTGCTCCAAAACCATCCCAATGCAATAGGAATTAGTTTAAAAATAGAATGGATTGAGCTAATTTCTCATGCCAATGCTTATCCAGTTTGTATGTATTCAGGATTGGCAAATGAAAACAGCACTAAAAGCTGGCTGGATTATTCTTCCTATCTTGATGCAGCCACAGCCGGAGCTTTTGACTTACGACAAAACATTCGCTTGCTAGACAATGTAATGAAATTAGGCGTTGAAGGTTGGCTAGGCTTGATTAGATCGGGGAGAGTTTGTCCGCAGGAAATAGACTGGCTGCTGTGCCACTATTCGTCTCACTTTTTCCGAGGACAAATTGTGGAACTTCTGGAACAAGCAGGCTGCATGGTTCCTGAAGAAAAATGGTTTACCAACTTGTACTCGCGGGGAAATACAGGTTGCGCCTCGATTTATTTAATGTTAGAAGAACTGTTCAATTCTGACAAGTTGCAGCCTGGACAAAAAATCTTTTGTTTTGTGCCGGAAAGCGGCCGCTTTACAACGGCGTACATGATGTTAACTGCTGTGGAAAATACCAATAAACCGATGATTTCTCAAATTTCTAACTCCCTTGAAATTCCCCAAGCGTCTCCTCTCACCAATGTTAAACCGGAAATGCACCACTCTCCGCAAGCTTATTTGCTGCGAGAGTTAGCCTGGGTTTGGCTGAAGTTCGATCGCGAAATTCGTTCTGTGCCCATTGTCCGTAAATTGTACCGAGGAGAGTTTACAATAGAAGACTATCAAGCTTTGCTTTGCAATCTCCGCCCGCAAGTTGTAGAGGGAGCTCGCTGGATTGCTCGCGCTGCTTCTAACATGAGTGATTTTCGTTTGCGATCGACTTTTATCGGTCACGCCCAAGACGAACACCGCGACTATCAAATGCTCGAACGGAATTATGTTTCTGTCGGCGGCGAGTTGTCAAAAATTGTGGAATATGATAAGAATATTGGTAGCGAAGCACTGTCAGCTTTTATCTTCCACCAAGCATCGCGGGAAAATCCAGTCGATTTAATTGGTAGTATGTTTATTATCGAAGGATTAGGAAATCGCTTAGCCGGAAAGTGGGCAAAAGAAATTCAAGAAACTCTTCGTTTACAAGACGAACAAGTATCGTTTCTAGCTTATCACGGAGCCAATGACGAATCACATTTAGCAAAACTGGAAAATTTGATTAATGCAGAATGGATGACCGATGAAATCGCCCGCCGCATTGTCAAAACCGCTCGCGTCACTGCTCGTTTATATCTACTGCAATTGGAGGAAATACGGTAATGCAAAAGTTGCAAAAACAAGATATCAAAACTCTCCCAGATGAGCGAAAAGTCCCTTATACTCCCAAACCCTACAACCGCCGAGATCCGAGTGTTTGGGATGTCCTGTTTTGCGATCGATCAATTCCCGTCGATTTAGTCGCAAAAGCATACATGATGCGGGATTTGCAAAACTGGACTCGCAATTATTTGCTCATCCCGATCAAAGTAATTGCTAACGTATTGCTGGCATTAATTATGACTGTCAAGCGCCTATTACCCTTTCAATTTCGCGCTTACACTTTAATGCACAAATCGGCTGCATTTTTCCTAAATAACTTTGTCTCACCAGAAGCTTGTTATTTAATTGTGCGGCACATCGGCGTCGGTTCTAACATCGTCAACTTCTTAATTGATAACGGCCCAGATCCGCAAATTGAAAAGTCGCAGCTTTATCCGCGCACTGTGAGCGATTTAGCAGAAAATGCGTTTCTCGAACATGACTTAATTCTGTATAACTTTGTCTGGGATTACAACCAGGCAATGCTAACAAATCCTAACTGGTTACAGAATGTTAAAAAACGAGGGATTAATTATGATAGCATTCAACCTGTAGAAGTTGCAATTGATTTTGACAAGCGCAGGTGGTTGAGGATTTTGGATCTGGAATCGGCGATCGAGCTTTTTAAAGTATTTTATTCTCTGTGTTTAACTAGCGACGAATTTGCACGAGCCGTGATGTCGCTTCAGCTAGATGAAAACTTCGGATTATACGTCAGCGAAATTACCGGAAATTGCGACTGGAATCATGTGATTGTCAACCGCCATCCCCTAGCACCAAACAGTCCGTTTAATGCAGCACGTGACTTATTTTTGCACGGGATAATTTCCGAGTACCTTTATCGATATTTGGAACTACAAAAAGAGATAAGCAATGTTTAAAAGTATAGTGCTAATTATTTACGGTGCACACTGTGCACCTTACGACTATAAGTAGCGCGTCAAATAATATCAATTCCGGCGCAGCCGGAATGATATAGAGGAAACAGCAATGCCGTGTCCTCTATATCATTCCGATACTAACGGATTTGATATAACTTTTTGCATAAGTTCTGAAGTGAATTTCTTAGGTAAGAATTAATAGTACAACTCAAGCTGCTGCTGGCTGTGGTTGTTCTACTGCTTTAGGCAAATTAGGATTCACTACCATCCATTTGCCTGTAATCGGGTCGCGATAAGTAATAAACGGATTAGATTTTAAAGGTTTACTGCAAGGTTTAGCGGCCATTTATACACACTCCCCAGAATTCTTATTGAATAACTACTACAACACCATACTTCTAATTATCGGCTGTTTCCCCTAAAATCTGCGCGATAAATATCTCAACAATACGTGATATTTTAGGTGTTTTTTTGTGACAGCGAGCAGCGGCATAATGTGATTTAAAACTAGATTTACAGTGAGCAATATCACTGAAAAAGATCCGAAAATAAAAATTGCTTTCTGCCTTTTACTTTCTACCTTCAAGGAAGCAACTATTTTTAGTGTAAATCTGATATGATTAAGTAACGTAAAGACGTTTATCAGAGATCGCTCTCACAAACTTATGGTGCTATTTGGATTTGGCAAAAAGTCGAGCCTGCCCTCTTCTCAAGACGCATTGCCGGGACGAGCAGAGTCGATGTCGGTACCGGCAACTCACTTTGTTAACGGCAATCCCCTCAAACCTCCCTTTCCAAACGGCATGGAGACTGCCGTGTTTGGCCTGGGCTGTTTTTGGGGTGCGGAACGCAAATTCTGGCAGCAAAATGGAGTTTTTTCGACTGCTGCTGGCTACGCGGCTGGGATTACTCCTAACCCTACTTACAACGAAGTTTGTAGTGGGATGACGGGACACAATGAAGTAGTTCTGGTTGTGTTCGATCCGAAAAAAGTAAGCTATGAAACGCTCCTCAAAGTTTTTTGGGAAAGTCACAATCCGACTCAAGGAATGCGTCAAGGAAATGATTCGGGTACTCAATATCGATCGGGCATTTACACATATTCAGCCAGCCAAATGCAGCTTGCTGAAGCTTCGCGCGATGCTTACCAGCAAGCTCTGACACCTGCTGGTTACAGCAAGATTACTACTGAAATCATTGATGCTCCTGAGTTTTATTACGCAGAAAGCTATCATCAGCAGTATCTTGCTAAAAACCCGAACGGTTATTGCGGTTTGGGCGGTACTAAAGTTTGTTTGCCTGCTATGTCTCAGGCTTAAAACTTTACCCGCTTTATGGATAGGGACAGATGAATTGGGACACAATAATGTTGTGTCCCTACAAAATGGATAACGACATAATTTTGTTGTGTCGGCTTCATCTAAATTTTGTCATGGCGAAGCATTCCGGCAGACAATTTATTAGTGATAAGCAGAGATTTACTGCCGGAATGCTTCGCCCCTACGAATATATTTTTCAAAATGAGATGTACCCATTGTGTCCCTACACAATAGACATAAAAAGCTGAACATATTAGTAGTTTAAAACAAGTAAAAAATGCTGACTGCTGTTGTAATTATCAATTTAATGATATCTTTGGTCTGTTTTTATATCGCTGCGAGAGTGTGGAAAATTAGACGGACGATCGCACGTTTTGAATTTCGGATCGCAGTAATGGAACGCCGCAGCAGCAATGTCCTCAGCAAATCGCCCGATTTCTTTGGTAAAAGGCAGCAAGGTGCCCGCCAATTACGGCGGAATTATCAACAACTGGAATTGCAACTGCAACAGGTGCAGCAACTTTTGGGATTACTGGGTTTGGGGCGGACACTTTGGCGCAGGCGCGATCGACCCTTGAGGTAAGTAAGGTAAGCTATCCTAAAACTGCCGCATCTGGTTTAAATCCAGGATTGTAGCTTGGCAAACGGCTGCTTCCGTGCAAACGCACCTAAAATTGGTCTATGGAGAAAAGTTATAAAAATGTCAACTAAACGTTCAGGATTATTTATTGGCGGTTTGTTGGTGGGTTCTGCGATCGGGGCCATGACGGGCTTGCTGATGGCACCGCGAACGGGCAAGGAGACGCGACAGATATTGAAAAAATCGGCCGATGCTTTGCCGGAGTTGGCGGAAGATTTATCGACTAGCGTCCAATTGCAAGCCGATCGACTTTCTGAAACTGCAATCCGAAATTGGGACGAAACTTTGATTAGACTCAAAGAGGCGATCGCAGCGGGTTTAGAAGCGACTCAGCGGGAACGCCAAACCTTGTCGGAAACTGAAGCCGAAGTCAGTCCCCCGTTGCGCCCTCCCGTCCGCTAACTCATCTGTGATCACCGATCGCTCATTGCTGTTTGGGACGGGCAGGATGCCCATCCCACAATAATTTCCTCGCACATTGACTGTAAAATTAGATGAATTTTCAAACCCCCAATCCCAGATTCAAGTGAGCGATCCCCTATTTTGGCTAGGAATGTCGATTTTGCTCGTAGCAGTTAGCTTAACTGCTGTTTTAGTGACTCTGATACCTGCGGTGCAAGCATTGACGCGGGCCGCGCGCAGCGTGGAAAAGCTCGCGGACACGCTTTCTCGCGAGTTTCCGCCCACTTTGGAGGCGATTCGGTTGACAGGGTTGGAAATTAGCGAGTTGACGGATGATGTCAGCGATGGGGTGCAAAGTGCGGGGGAGGTTGTCAAACAGGTCGATCGAAGTATTGGTAGCGCGAAAAAGCAGGCGCAAAACGTGCAGGTAACGACTCGCAGCGTGGTGACTGGGATTCAGGCTGCTTGGAAAACTTTAACTCGCAAGCCGCCGATGTCTGGGAGGGGGAGAGGGGGCGATCGATTGTCGCCGAGTCAAAGAAGTGCGATTTCGCTGAGGGATTCGGGTTTGGACGACAGGTATTCTGGGGGTTACGGTACGGGCACGAGTAATGGGGAATCGCCGAGGTTGAGGAGTAGCGAGGGTTCTGGTTTGCCGGGGGATTCGGAAGATTTTGAGGAAGTGTCGAAGGATTCTTGATAGTCGATCGCCTTTTACCTTGATTGTTTCAACTTTTGAATTTCCTCAATACTCAATTCGGTTGTTTGGGCGATCGTTGCTTCATCTAACACATCCAGAAGTCCTTTGGCAATGTCGATCGCTTTTTCTTTCACAGCCTGTTTCACAGCTTTTGAAACAGCCTGTTTCACAGCTTTAATAGTAGCATTCCGCTGGTCTTGTATGTAAATTTCCTGATGTTCTAAATCTTCCAACTCTTCGCGGGTTAAATCAGCGCGATTCGCAACTTCAAAAGCTTTCTGAATAGCTGGCACTTCTCCCATTTTTTCCGGTACAAGTTCTAAACTTTTGGCATTTTTCAGAAAATAGATCCACTTATCAGTTACAGTTTCTAATTCCTCTAATTTTTTGCCGAACTTAGGTAATTCCACAAACACTAACTCGATATCGTAAATTAGATAATCAACCAGAAAATCTTTTTCTTTGAGGATAAATCTGGAAATTACTTTGTCGAGATTGGGAAACATTTCAAAGTCAGTAATAGTTAAGGCGATTACCGGATTGAGCAGCGTGTAATCTGCTCCCGTATCGAGTTGAATTGAATAAGCTTTAGCAGCATTATACAAAATTCGCTTTTCAAAGCCTTCTACATTCAATACCTGCATTTCTATAATGACTGTTTGCTCGTTATTCAGCTTGGCTCGAATATCTAAGTAAGTATCTTTAACTCCTCTAATTTTGGGGGGTTGATAAGGATTGAGGATTTCTAAGGATTCGATCGCAGAATTGCCTTGATAGAGGATGGCGTTGAGAAAACTGATGAGGATGTCTTTATTTTGTTCGTCGCCGAATATTTTTTTAAAGGCAAAATCTGTTTTGGGATTGATAAATCTCATTTTTTAAAGCTCCAATCTGAAGGAATCGCTCTGGATTAAAATTATAGCATTTATGCTCTTTGGTTAAGGGTATGATTAGATCGTAAAGCTTTTCTGTAAGATTTGCGGTTGAGGGGCGATCGTTCATCAATAAAGTAAAATAGGATTAATTATCTCGCAATCCTTTTTCTTGCAAAAGTTCGTTTGCCAAACCCGATCTTATTCCGATAGGGTCTCGATTGTAATCGATCCGATAATCATAGCCGGCGCGATCGTAAACACCTGCAAGCAATTCTGGTAAGTTAACAATAGGTTCTACATCTTCTTTGGGGGAGTAAGGATGCTGCGATCGCAGCAATTAACCAATGATGAGTTTCCTGCCAGAAATCGAGGTGTTCTAAGTAGGGGTCTATTCCAGGAAAGGGTGAGGGCATAGGACAGCTTTCCGATGTATTGATTATGAAATGATTTTAGCAGTGGGTTTTTTAAGTAAGAAGATAGCGCGGATTTCCTTTAGCGCCAGAAATCTTGAGTGAGCTCCGCCTGTTGATCCTGGTGTAGTGCTTGATGGCGATAGTCTTCTGCCAAGGTGTGCATGACCCCTGCCGTTCGAGGCCACAGATCGTACATTTGTTTTGCGTAGGACTCATACCTTTCGGCAAGTATGCGTTCGGGTTCGCCGCCAGCAGTGATTGAACGACAAGTCACTCCACGATTATTGAAGATTTGTATTTGCCAAGCATTTTCAATATCTGAGTTAGCCAATTCTTCAATTAAGTCTCGTACATTTTGATGGGGCCAAGTTCCATCGGAATCGATTGGCGAGAAGGCCAGCGCCTGACCAATATGGATGTCAGCACTCTCACTGCGATCGCACGCAGCCGCAAGCTCGCGAACCCGCAGCACCCATCCTCGAAGAGCTTCCACATCAACCGTACCGTCTTTCTGTTGTCCGGGCATTTGTTTCCATGACTCCAGAAGTTCCCAAGGCAATCTTGCACGGGCAATCTTGTTTTCAGATTCCTCTGGTTGAAGCTCATTTTTAGGAGGGTAAATACATTGGAGTAACTCAATAAAAAACTCTGGATTGCATGACATCTCCTTGTGGAGAATATGAGGACTGCGATAATTTTCGTGAATTGGGAAATATAGCCATTCCAACTTGGCAAGTCGATCGCGCGATAAATTCCTCGCCTCTAAGCGATTCAGTAACTCGGCAGATTTATAGGCAAATCCAGACACATGAAAGCCAGGTTCAGGAGCAGTTAAAATCGCAGCTTCAAGTATTTCAGCAATTCGCTCAGGTGCGATCGAGTTGGGCTTCTTAGAGAGCGCCCTTTTGATCGCATTTACAGCAACATGAGGACGGTCAAATTTAAGGAGAAAGGCGAGCGCGGGATCGGTATCGACCACTTCTAAAAGGTTGACGTGCTGGACTCGGCTCCAAAAGTAGCGCTGAGTTTCTTCTCCAGCAGCATCAAGATGCTTCAGAAGCGTTGAGTTGAAGGCCAGACAAAGGAAGAATTCGCCATACTGCTCCGCCGTCCAAGAATTCAAAGCAGCCGTCAGACAATCTGCAATCCACCTTTCGCCGTCCCTAACAGCACGCTCTGATACAAATCCCCTTGCCATGTGGTTGCGCCATTGCTCTAAAGATGCCAGGTTCTGATGGAGAAATACGTTCAAATCAATTGATAGCAAATTCGATCGAGCAAGTGTAGAACCAACTATATCTGGTTGTTTCACCTGCTCTGCCAGCCTCAATACACCACTCCAATCATGGGTGTTTAAAATCTCCCGCAAAGCTTCTGTACGGTGTCTCCAGACGATCTTGTCTTCTTCTTGCCATGAAATATCGCGCATTCCTGGTAATTCCACCTCGTGCTTGAAAAGCCAAACAGAGTGGGTGACGCAATCTGCTGACTCAAGGGGATCGTAGATTTTCTCTAATCGATCAACACTGCTAGTAGGCATTGCCCATCGTGCATCACGAAAATCACGGTGACGTAAAATTTCTTTTCTCACACAACTTTGTAGTTGGGATTGCTCGCTTGCGGTAAAGCATTGTAGATCGAGGTCTTCTAAGCGTTGAAGCAATACTTCTTGCTGCTCTGACATTAGGTTGCTGATGGAAACAATGAGACTGCACCAGCGTTCAACGTTTGCCCCTGCCTTAGATAGAAGACGTTCCAAAATTGTGTTCGTCGCGTCAATGTATTCTTGACAGGTGACTTCTATGCGACGATCTGGAACCCAATCGCGCCATTTCGTGCCATGAGTACGAGAGACCGCGCTATGGTGGTTTGGCAAAAGTGCCATTAGCAAATGCCAAGCTATCTCAGGTTCACGTTTGCCAATTGTATCAAGAACAGCCAGACGACTTTGCAGCGGTGCACTCGTGTTTGGATGCGAGCAAATAAAAATATCCGGCAGACAGAGTGCTGGTCGATTGACTAGCCCTCCACCCGGATCGAGTCGTGCCAAATGTGCCAGACACAAGGCCGCTTTTCCCAGATAATTAGGGTTCCAAGCCAAGGTTTCTAATGCCCAAAGCAGTCCGGTATGCGGAGAAGAACTGCTCCAAGCAACATTTACCGTTTGATCTTGAAATAGATTGACTAGAACAGGATTTTCTCCAGCAAGCCCTGCCTCTACTGCGTCTAGAACGACCTTTGGTGCTGCCTCAGCAAGAAGAGGCAATAGATAGGCTAATGATGCCCAAAGATCCGCGTTTCCCCTTGCTGTTTCCAGTAATCTCCAAACTATTTTTCGGGCAACTTCTTCGCCAGTCTTACTAGCAGCAAAGCTCACTTCTGGACTGAGCGACGCCATCATTGCCAGCGTTTCAGCTATTCCCTCACGCAATAGCCCTGAACGACTAAGATTTTTACCATAGATGCTTGCAGCAAAACGCTTTTCGGGTGGAAGTTCAAATGCCGGATCGAGTTCGCTTAAAACTTTCAGCGCAACCTCCTCGAAGCGTTCGAGGTCATCAGCCGTAAGGTAACGTGCAATCAATCGCCAAGCATCTTCCCTTGCAGCAATCATCCAAACATCGCCGACTCGTAGAAGGGGTGGATCGGGCGCGTTGACCGAGGAAACCGCATGATGCTGAAATTGTTCGTATGGTATTCCTGCTAAATCAGATAACGCTGAGCGATCGCCTTTAGAGGAATCTTTCCATGCGCCCGCCAGCAGCGGTGCAATTAGATTTCGTGCTTCATTTGGTTGCGCCCAAGCTGGAACTTGTACGCCTGGGGCGATCGCCAGTTTGCGGCGCAACGCAGATAAGCTGCGTCGGGCAAGGGTTGCCAGATCCTCAGCCCGTTCACCGCTCTGCCCCATTTCATCGAGCGCTTGCTTGGCTGCATCTCGAATCAACCGGGGTAGGGGAAATGCACCGGTTGCTCCTACACGCCCCAGCGGAACGAAGACATGATGACCCTTCTGTATTGCCCGTCCAATTATTTCCGGTTGGTCAAATCGAGCTATTAAGAAAAGTGGGGCAGATGACAAAATAAGGCCACGCCATGCAGCGATATCGTCCACAACCACAGCACGAGATAAAATTACAACCTTTTCTTCAGAGCTTAATGTTTGAGCAACAGCAGATAAGAAAGCAACTGCTTCTTCAGGGGAATCACCTTGCATCGTAAGCACGCTAGGAGTCCCGCGAAACCAAGTTAGAATACGATCACGTGCTGGTTCACGGCCTCCAATTACTAAGTTTGGACTCAATGGTGGCTTAGTTGCTCCAGCCCAATCTATCCAGAAATCATCTAGTGACAATGCACTGTGAGGATGCTTTCCAAGCAACACTGAAAGCCACAGATGTACCGCTGAAGCCTCTTCCAACCATTGAGCCAGATCCTCTGCATCATAAGCTCGCACCTCACGCCAAATCCCCTCTGCATTTCGCGCTTGAATCCAAGTTTCTTTACCATTCCAACGGCGTAGCGTAACGAAAACGAATGTCGTATCAGCAGGAGTTAGCCCTAAAGGGTTTTGCGATCGCTTCTGGTAATCATCATCAGCCTTGCTCTTAGGATCTTTATTAACGCCCATCTCCCAGACAGAAACGTTTGCAGGTACAAACATATTGGCTACATTCGCGTTAACTATCCCGTCCCAACCACTTAGTTGTATGCCTTCATCGGCTGCAAAGCTAGACTGTTGAATGTCGGATGCAGTCGCATAAATTAATCGTCGAATCAAGCGCGGCAGTTGGCTGCGGGCCTCAAGGCGATCCGCCCAAAATGTAAGGTCAGTAGAATTAACAAGTATCATGTGGGACAAATTCTTACCTTTTCTAGGTCATCTAAATTTTGCTTTAATTCGCGATAAATGGCTCAGTTAAATCTAATTCTACCATCACTTGCTCGTGAGAAATATTGCCACTTCGCTTTTTCCCAAAGTACGACCGCTCTTATTGTCCGAAAGTGCGATCGCGTTACAATCATGTCAAATATATTCAATCCTCCCACTCATTTCTTCAGGCGCATACACTTCATAAATTAAAATCAAACTACGGATAATCTCGCCAACAGAACGAGAATTAGGAGGACAATAGACAATACCTGGATAATCGTTGGTATCGCTTGCCATAATTAAAAAATCGTCATCGTGAGTTACTATCACGCGCTGCTCCAAGCGAATAAATGCCAGGTGTGACTCATCGCTTTTAGTCCGCAACCCCGCATCAACTGTTGTCGTCACATCTATCCCGTAACGACGCAAACCGCGCGCAATATTAGAGTCAATATGTTCGTCTAAATGAAAACGAATTTGCTCACTCACCTCTAATTGCCATCAATTTTTCTTGTAACGGAGATAGTGGACTATTACGCTTTAATTCTTCCACAATAGCTCGACTTTCAGCAGTGTGACGATCGATTTCTTCTCGACGATCGTAATAATAGGTCATTGCTGCATGAACCGATGCCAGTGGCAGATCGTACTTTCCCGCGATTTCTTCTATAGAAATCCCCATTTTGAGATACATTTCGGCGATGTGTGCTACAGCAATTCGATGACCGGCAATGCACGGTTTACCACCAAGCACCCCAGGCGTGATTTCAATATGTTCTGTGATGACTGATTCCTTAGACATTTTAATTAAAGGCTCTTAATCAGTAATGTTTAAGCTCTTTCATATTAGCACAAACAGATGCAGCTCGATCGCGATTTGTCAGTTTTGATTGCAGTCGGCATCCCGCGCCATCTATTCAAAATACTGAATTCCAACGATGATATCGATTTGAAGCCTGTAACGCAATACCTCAAAGCAGTTTCATAATATTTTGGGTGTACCGCAATTGTTTCTTTTTTCAAAAGGTCGATCGCCCTTTTTTTCCCAAAGTGCGATCGCCCCTCAATACATTTTACTTCGTCCCACCATATCCCGAAGCAACAATCATCGACCCAATACCCGAATCGCTGAAGATTTCTTGCAACAAAGCGTGTTCCAGGCGACCATCAATAATATGAGCAGCCTTAACACCTTGAGCTAAACTCCGCACACAACAATTAACCTTCGGAATCATCCCCCCAGAAACAATCCCAGACTCAATTAACTGTCTAGCCTCTTGAATATCTAACTTCACAATTAGACTGTCTGGCTTGTGATAATCTTCTAAAATTCCAGCAGTATCAGTCATCAAAATCAACTTTTCTGCACCCAAACCAGCAGCAATCTCTCCAGCCACCGTGTCAGCATTAATGTTGTAAGATTGCCCATTTTCATCCGCCGCCACACTCGACACCACCGGAATATATCCGCTGTTCACCAAAGATTCCAAAATCTGGATTTTCACACCGCTGACTTCACCAACAAACCCAATTCCCTCCCGGCCGTCAGGACGAGCTTGAATCAGATTACCATCCATGCCGCACAACCCTACTGCCTTGCCGCCAGCTTGGTTAATTAACGAAACAATTTCCTTATTCACCTTCCCCACCAAAACCATCTCCACGACTTCCATCGTTGCGGCATCAGTCACCCTCAAACCATCCTTAAATTGCGGCTCAATGCCCAGCTTTTCCAGCCAAATATTAATTTCCGGGCCTCCGCCGTGAACCACAACTGGACGCATCCCCACGCAGGATAGCAACACAATGTCGCGGATTACCTTTTCCTTGAGACGGCCATCCTTCATTGCCGCACCGCCGTATTTGACGACAATCGTGCGGCCGGCAAACTGTTGAATGTAAGGTAGTGCCTCTGAAAGCACCTGAACCCGATTGGTCTCTACATTCCTGGGAAAATCACTGTGTTTGAGCATATAAGGACAAATGGTTAAAAACTTAAGTTTAAAGTTTAATGTCTCCAGCCATCATCCACAAACGCAAAAAGAAGTAAGAAGTCATTAGTCAGTAGTCAGCAGGTAGATTAATGCCCGATTCCATGCCCGATCGCCCGTTGGCGCAGCCCTCGAAGAGGATCCTAAATTTAAATAGGTTTTTTTAATAATCTTACTTTAATCTTTCTATTCTAACTTATACATTTCTTGCTAAAATCAAGAAATGTATCATTATCCTTAATTTACTAACCTTTTATGTTAAACACTGTTGCCCCGGACTCCGAAAACCCTCAGTACAAGCTACCATCAGAGACTGACTCGTCCCCTCGGATGACGGTATTTTGCGATTTAGACGGGCCGATCGTCGATGTGTCCGATCGCTACTACACCACCTATCAACAGGGATTAGCCGACACTCAAGCGACGTACCGCGATCGGGGAATCAACCTCAACCTCCAAATCCTCAGCAAACAGCAGTTTTGGCAAATGAAACAAAACCGAGTACCCGATACTGAAATAGCCAAAAGTTCCGGCTTGTGGGGAGAAGAAATTCACATTTTTCTCGGATGCGTGAGTCGGATTGTCAATCAGCCAGACTTGTTGCACTTAGATCGCATCCAGCCGGGAGTGCAGTGGGCGATCGCACTTCTGCACTCTCGCGGCGTGCGACTGATTTTAGTCACCCTGCGGCCGAGAAATCAAGCCGTTCAACTATTGCAAAATTACGGTTTAGCTAGACTGTTTACGAGCATTCGCGGGACTCAGATGTCGGATGCTGCGTATCACAACTACACAGCCTTAAAAACCGAATTGTTGGCTGAAGTTGCAGAAGAATTTGAGTCATCTTTGGGTTCGGCTTGGATGATTGGAGATACCGAAGCAGATATCCTCGCTGGACAAGCATTGGGAATACCCACAATTGCCGTTACCTGCGGCATTCGCAGCCGCCATCAACTGCAAAAGCACCAGCCTAATTTCATTCTTAGCGACTTGATTATTGCCGTTCATCACTTACTAGGTTTGGCACAACAAGTAATCTTAGACTGACTAAAGTTGACTGTTAACTGTTAACTGTTAACTGTTAACTGTTAACTCTTGACTAATCACCAATGACCAATGACCAATGACCAATGACCAATGACTACTGACCAATGACCAATGACTACTGACTAATGACTAATGACTAAGATTTTTCTAAATTCCTGGTCATTTCCCACAAGCGATTGAGGGGAAAATAAATCACCGGAGCCCACAGACTGCTGAGAATAGCAGAACACAAAGCCACTCGCTGGTGATCGCTCCAAATTTCTAGCAAAGCCCGATCGCCCATAGCCAGAAATTGCAGTCCCATCACCGTTTCCGCTACTACCGCCATCCCAAATACAATTAAGGCGATCGGAATCGGATCTCTCTCCACAATATCTGCTGGAATCGACCAAGTTTTCAGCAACACAACTGTCAAGACTGCTACAGTAACTAAACTCACAGCGTGGCTGGGGTAAGGAGCCGTCATTGCATCTTGAAGAAACCCCAAAACCAGGCCCATGCTAGCAGCTCCGAAAACTGTACGTTTCCGCTTAATACTCCAAGCTACCACCCAAATCAATAGCCAGTTCGGGCTAATTCCCAGCAATTCCATGCCTGGCATCCGAGTGGGTAATATCAGTACGCACAGTATCACAGAAACAAACGTAACGGCGAAGTTGAGAAATTGGCGCGATCGTGCAGACATCCGAGGTAAAGCCTTCATGGCTGCTTTACTCCCTGGAACGGTGCAGAAGATTGACCCTGGGAAGCCTTTTGTTCGGCTTCCTTAGAATGGGGGTAAACCACCGCCCACTCCAGAGAATTCATCGGTGCAGAAAACTCAACAACAGCTTCGGGAGCCGGAGTTTTATTCATATCCACCGAAACCACTTTTCCCACCGGCAAACCAGCCGGGAACAACTGACTGAAAGAAGAAGTTGAAACCACATCCCCAGGCTTGACGTTAGGAACATTATCAAAGAACTCCATCACAGCCTGATTTCCGCCTTTACCGCGCATAAAACCCATATTGCGACTGCGAGTAATTCCTACACCCAATTGACTCGTAGGATCGCTGGCTAATAGCACCAAGCTAGTGTTAGGAGTAACACTGACAATTCGACCTACCAAACCGCCTGGGCCCATCACAGTAAAATCTGCTTTGATGCCATCATTACTGCCGCGCCCCAAGGTTACTTGCTGCCACCAATGGTCAGCACTGCGGCCAATAATAGGAGCTACAATCCCTTTAGGTTTCTTAGCCGAAACGTAACCTAAAAGCTCTTTTAACTTCTGATTTTGAGTTTCTGATTCTAATAATTGTGCTTGCAATTCTTGAGTGCGAGCCGAGATTAGTTGTTCTTGCCCAGAGCCATTAGCTTGAAACGGACGAGTCACCCAATTGTAAACTTCAAATAGTGGAGCACCTTGTGTTTGTCGAACTCCCCAAGCGGCAGTTACAGCTAAACCTAAAAGAGCAATTGGCAGACGCAGATCCCACCACCTGCGGAGTGTATTTTTTAGCATAATTCCAGTTATCTAAAATTGTTATGTCAGGATTTTAGATTTTAGATGGCAGACCTATTTCTAAATCCAAAATCCCAAATTTGTTAACTACATATTGCGTGACGACTGCCCGCTGAAAACCCGTTCCAACTGTTTGTTTTCCAATACCCGACCAGTTCCCAAAACCACGCAGCACAGCGGATCGGCTGCCACATGAGTGACAATTCCTGTTTCGTGACTGATCAGAGTATCTAAACCTTTCATCAGCGCCCCGCCACCGGCCAGCATAATTCCCCTGTCAATAATATCTGCTGCTAATTCCGGAGGTGTACGTTCCAAAGTACGCTTGACAGCTTCCACAATTACTGAAAGCGGTTCCGACATACTTTCGCGAATTTCTGGACCTTTGATCGTAACAGTTCGCGGCAGACCCGAGAGCAAGTGCAAGCCCCGGACTTCCATCATCACATCGTCATCCTCTAGGGTTGGATATGCAGAACCCACCTGAATCTTAATTTCTTCAGCGGTGCGTTCGCCGATGACCAAATTGTGAACTTTTTTCATGTATAGGACGATCGCCTCGTTGAGTTCGTCGCCGGCTACCCGCACAGACTCGCTGATCACCGTACCTTGCAAACTCAAAACCGCAACTTCCGTCGTACCCCCGCCGATATCTATAATCATATTGCCAGTCGCCTCAGCAACAGGCAGTCCAGCCCCGATCGCCGCCGCGATCGGTTCATCAATCAACCGCACTTCCCTAGCACCGGCCTGAGTCGCCGCCTCAATGACAGCACGCCTCTCGACGCCGGTGACACCGCTGGGGATGCCAATAATAATCCGCGGCGAAACTAAGGTTCGGCCTTCGTGAACTCTGCGGATAAAAGTCTTGAGCATCAATTCGGCTGTGTCGAAGTCTGCGATTACCCCGTCGCGAAGCGGGCGCAGTGCTATGACGTTCCCAGGCGTGCGCCCGAGCATTTTTTTAGCATCTTCTCCGACAGCCAGCGGTATTTTTAAGTCTTGGTCGATCGCCACTACAGAAGGTTCTTGGAGAACAATGCCTTTGCCGGATACATAAACGAGAGTGTTAGCAGTACCGAGGTCGATACCCATATCTCTAGATAAGGAAAATCGATTGAGAAGACCCACTGATTTGTACCCCCCCAAAAACTAAAATACGAATGTGTGCAATAATGTTGTTACAAAAGTGTAACCGAGGTGGATTCTATTACGTTTTTGATCCTGAGTCTAGTCAGAAATGTACATTGTCGAGCAAAGGTTGAGCGCCCCCGAGCCAATCATCCACAATCAATATGTTCTGGTAAGTGGGTGTAAAATCAGGATGAAGCCATCAGCAGCGATTTTCCAAGTTCAGTTTGGAGGCGATCGAGCGTATGGCAGAGTTAAACTACATCACCAATCAACCACATTCCCGAAAAAGTTTATGAGTCTTAATGTTGTGACTTTAGTAGGTCGCGTCGGCGGCGACCCGGACGTGAAGTATTTTGAGTCGGGTACAGTTAAGTGTAATTTGACGCTGGCAGTGAACCGCAGAACCAAGAACAGCGATCAACCAGACTGGTTCAATCTGGAAATCTGGGGCAAAACAGCACAGGTTGCGGCTGACTACGTTCGCAAAGGTGCTCTAATTGGCGTCACAGGCTCTTTGAAGTTCGATCGCTGGCAAGACCGCAATAGCGGAGCAAATCGCTCGAAGCCGGTAATTAAAGTAGATCAGTTAGACTTGCTGGGTTCCAAACGCGACAACGAGTCTGGTATGTCGCAACAAAACAGCGAATTCTAGTGTTTTGCAAATTTAGAAAATAACATTTGTCAGGTGGGTAGCGGCTGGTGAGTTCAGAAAAGTTAGAAATTGTTCAGACTGAGTACCAAGCTGGCCGAGTCGCTTTTGAGAGTGGGTTGTATGCTCAAGCTATCCAAAGTTTAGAAACAGCGACAGGTTTGGTCGATCGCAATTCCCGGTTAGGAGGCGAGGTGCAGATGTGGCTGGTGACAGCCTACGAAGCCTCTGGCGACACCGAAAGGGCGATCGGGCTTTGCGCGCAACTCACCCGCCATCCCCGCCAAGAAACCCGCCAGCAAGCAAAACGCCTGCTGTTCATTCTCGAAGCACCCAAACTCAGCATCCCTGACGAATGGACGGTAAAAATCCCCGATTTGGCAGCTTTAGATGAAAATCAATCAATCAGTTTTCAAGCCAATCCGAACGCTGATATCAAGTACGCTAAACCCAAGCAGGCCGTACCAGAACCTGTAGATTTGAGTCAGGTAAATACGAAAGATAACAGGTTTATCTGGGTGGCGTTAATTGCGATCGGGCTGATTTTAGGCGGCTTATTTATTAATTATTAAAAATAATGGCAGATATTCAAATCAGTGTCGAAGGACAAGATGCAGTTGCAGCTACGGAAGAATTGTTTGCCATTGCTGACTTGTCGGGAAATTGGGAAACGGTGGGAGATGATGAAAAAGAGGGAATTTTAGCAACTGTTGGCGCTATTGTTGCTATTGCTGGTGGAACTCTTGCCATAGCAGAACAAATTCGCAAGTGGTATCAAGAATATAAGCAAGGCAAATCTGGTAAAAAGATTGAGAAAGTTTTGATTGTTGGTAAGCGCGGGCGGCGGTTGCTGTTGGAAAATGCCACCATCGACCAAATTAAGCAAATCCTGGACGAATAAACGGAGAGAGGGCGGGCACGGGGGCACCGCCCCTACGAAGCCCCGTAATTGGGAGGTAGAGATATCCGAACTAATCGTAAAATATCCGGAAACAATCAAAATAAAATCGTATTCAACTTTAATTTTATGCAAAATATAAATTATAACTGTGAAAATTCTACACCTCGACCTCAAAACTGTTCAAGGTAATTATGTTGAATTTCGCTATTTTTTAGACAATCCCAATCATTATGAATCGCGACGGCTGTGTCTGACAGAAATTACTGATTTAATTGGGCTTGCTGAACAAGATTATTATGTTCGCTTACCAGAAAGCTATGCTGTTACGGGAAAACAGTTATTTAACTGGCTTGATGGTACGGAACGACTGTTTTCGCGGAAAATTGGAGAGTTGGGTAGAGAAAGCATTATTTTAGCCATTTCTACGGCAGAAAAACTCGCTCATTTGCCTTGGGAAGTGCTGCACGATGGTCATAGTTTCTTGGTAGCAAAACCTCTGCCGATTGTGCCGATTCGCTGGATGTCTTCTGATAGTATTAAAAAGTTGTCCGTTGATGAAGATGAACCTAAAAATAGAGCGCTGAATCTCTTGTTTATGGCAGCTTCGCCACTAGATGTAAAACCTGTATTGGATTTTGAAAAAGAAGAAGCATTGATTCTGACAGCCACAAAGGAAGCGAAACAAGATTTAGCGCTGATAGTTGAAGAAAGTGGATGTTTGCAGGAATTGGCATATTTGATTGATAGTCATGATAAGGAGAATTTTGATGTTTTGCATTTGACTGGTCATGCCGTTATTAATGATAACGGTGAACCGCGTTTTTGTACAGAAACAGAGACTGGTGAAAATTATCCGGCTAGCGGTGAAGATATCGCGAATTCATTCAAGTTTCGTCTTCCTAAACTGCTATTTCTGTCTGGTTGTCGCACGGGACAGCGCGGCAAATCTGGGTCGGTTCCTTCCTTGGCTGAAGAGTTGCTGAGTTTCGGCGCTAAAGCTGTTTTGGGTTGGGGCAAAAAGGTGAGAGAAGAGGATGCGACGGCGGCGGCAGCAGCACTATATAAGAGTTTGGCGGCAGGCTACGAATTGACGGAGGCTTTGGGCGACACTTATCAAGCTTTAATTGCTCACCAGGCGCGAGATTGGCATTTGTTGCGGCTTTATGTAGCGGGAAATATGCCGATCAATTTGGTTACGACTGTGAGGACTCGCGGGCGGAAACGCGCACCGAAACTGACGGTTACAGAGCAGTTTTTGGATACTGCGGGGCAGCAGGTAAAAGTCCCAACTCGCGAAGCTTTTGTGGGACGGCGGCGGCAAATTCAAAACTGTTTGAAAGCATTAAAATTTCCCTCGAATAAGGTGGGTGTTTTGATTCACGGTATGGGAGGTTTGGGTAAGAGTAGTTTGGCTTCTAGATTGTGCGACAGATTGACGGAATTTGACAATATTGTTTGGTCTGGAAAAGTTGATGAAGCAAGTTTGCGGAGTAAGTTGGGCGACAAGTTACCGAAGTTGCAGCGAGAAGCTTTGCAGCGAGATGATGAGGAGTTGAAATATCGCTTGCGCGACCTATTTTGGGCTTTGGAAGAAATGGCAGAGTCCTCGGATAAAACGGGTTCAGGCGGGAATGGGAAGCCGTTTATGTTGGTTTTGGATGATTTTGAAAATAATTTAGAATCGCGACCAAATAGTGGGGATTATGTGTTACGGCCGGAAATGGCAAGGATTTTAGAGGCTTTGGTTTGGGCAATTACAGAAACTAATGCGCCTCACCGTTTGATTCTGACTTGTCGTTACGATTTTGATTCGCAGCAGTTGCGGTATTTTCACAAGCAGTCTTTGGATGGTTTTAAAGGTGCAGATTTGCAGAAAAAATGCAGTCAGCTTGATGCTTTTGCGCCGGAATCTCAGGTAGATGGAGAGTTGAAATCGCAAGCAAAAAATGTGGCAGATGGCAATCCTCGGTTGTTGGAACGGCTGAATTTGGTGTTGCTGGCTAAACAACTGGATGTAACTGCGATTTTGGCACAAATTGAGCAGACAACTGCGGAGTTTCGAGAAGATATTCTGAATCGGGAATTGTTGAAGCAGCTATCGCCTGAATTGACAAATATGCTGGAGTTGGCATTAGTTTATCACTTACCGGTGCCGAGGGCAGGAATCGCGGCGGTTTGTAGCGGTATTGTCGATGTTGAGACAAATATTGACCGCGCCATAGCATTGGGTTTGCTAGAAGTCAGTCCCGATTCATCGCTGCGAGTTCCCCGGATTTTGGGGCTGAATTTGCCGGAGGATAGGGAAGGTTTGCATCGAGAAGCGGCTGAGTTTTTGTATCGCCTCTGGTGTGAGGAAGCGAAATCTTTTACGGAGGAACAAGGGTTGGAGATTCATCGGTTGGCGATGCTGGGAAAAGTGGAAAAGATTGCGGTGGAAATTGCAGGTGTGGTGACGACTCGGTGGAAAAATCAAAGTCGATTTCGGGAAGCTGTGAAAACTTGCAAGGAGACTTTAGCTGTGTTTCCAGATTATCGCATTTTTCACACTTTGGCTCGTTCTGAAGCTGCATTGGGTGAAATTGATGCAGCCAAAAAGGATTACCAACAAGCGTTAGATGAATGTCCGCCGACAGAGGAAAGAGAAAAAGCAAGCATTATTCACAATTTAGCAATAATTTATGCAAACCAGGGGGAAGTAGCGCGGGCGAGCGAACTTTATCAAGAGTCTTTGCAACTTCATGAAAAAATTGGCGACGTTCAAGGGAAAGCTGCTAGTTTGCATCAACTAGCGCGAATTTATGCAAACCAGGGAGAAGTAGCGCGGGCGATCGAACTTTACCAAGAGTCTTTGCAACTTCATGAAAAAATTGGCGACATTCAAGGGAAAGCTGCTAGTTTACATCAACTAGCGGGAATTTATGCAAACCAAGGGGAAGTACCGCGGGCGATCGAACTTTACCAAGAGTCTTTGCAACTTAAGGAAAAAATTGGCGACGTTCAAGGGAAAGCTGCTAGTTTGCATCAACTAGCGGGAATTTATGCAAACCAGGGGGAAGTAGCGCCGGCGATCGCATTTTATGAACAATCACTCGAACTTAAGGAAAAAATTGGCGATGTTCAAGGGAAAGCTGCTAC
>ENA-OFCE01000608-OFCE01000608.1-metagenomes-genome-assembly--contig:-NODE-608-length-22781-cov-7.726261_pt1 | contig 22781 bp, 21 predicted proteins | sample MGYA00153388_OFCE01 | MGnify analysis MGYA00153388
CCGATGGCGCGGCCGAGGTGGCGCGTTTGTGGGTGATTCTGGGCAACCCCTGAGCTGAGCACCCCAGACGCAGTCCACGCGGCCGTGTTCACCATGGCTATGAGCAAGGCGCCGGGCCGACTTGCGCATCGCGCAAAATGGTGTGCATGCATGACACCCTGCCCGCCGCCGCCCTGCCGCCCTTCCTCCAGCCTTTGGGCTTCGGCATTCACGCCGTGGACACCGGCTTTCACCGCGACCGTTTCGACGCCGCCTACCTGTTGGTGCACGAAGGGAGGGCGGCCTTCATCGACAGCGGCACCAACCACGCCGTGCCGCGGCTGCTGGCCTCGCTGCAGGCGCTGGGCCTGGCGCGCGACGCGGTGGATTTCGTCATCCCCACCCACGTGCACCTGGACCACGCCGGCGGCTGCGGCCTGCTGATGCGTGAACTGCCGCAGGCGCAGATGTGGGTGCACCCGCGCGGCGCCCGGCACATGGTCGACCCCACGGCACTGTGGCAAGGCGCGCTGGCGGTGTACGGCCAGGCTGAAATGGAACGCTCTTACGGCGAACTGGTGCCGGTGCCGGCCGATCGGGTGCACAGCAGCCTTGACGGCATGACACTGAACCTGGCCGGCCGCCCGCTGAGTTTTGCCGACACGCCTGGGCACGCCCGGCACCATCACTGCATCTGGGACGAGGCGTCTCGCGGCTGGTTCAGCGGCGACACCTTTGGCCTGAGCTACCGGGAGCTGGACACCGACCAGGGCCCCTTCATCCTGCCCACGTCCACCCCCGTGCAGTTCGACCCGGTGGCGCTACACGCGTCGGTCGACCGCATGCTGGCGCTGAACCCGCAGTGCATGTACCTCACTCATTACAGCCGGGTCGCCGAGGTGCCGCGGCTGGCCGCCTTGCTGAAAGGCCAGCTCGACCAGATGGTCGCACTGGCCGGGCCACTGCGCCACGCACCCGACCGGCACGAAGCCTTGAAGCGCGGTTTGCTGGACATCTACGCTGGCCGCTTGAAAGACCACGGCACGCGGCTCACGCGCGAACAGATTGCCGATTTGCTGGCCATCGATCTGGAACTCAACGCCCAGGGCATCGCGGTCTGGCTGGACCGCTAAGTTCCACATCCAACGCCTGCGCCACACCGGAGCCCTCCATGACACAGACAGTTCACTTCGGCCTGGGCGGCCGCGTGGTCGTCATCACCGGCGGCTCGCAAGGCATCGGCGAGGCCTGCGCGCGCCGGCTGGTGGCCGACGGCGCGGCGGTGGCGCTGTGGGACGTCGCCGATGCCGCCGGCACGGCACTGGCCGCCGAGCTGAACGAGGCCGGCGCACGGGCGCTGTACTGCCACTGCAACGTGGCCCGCAAGGCCGATGTCGACGCCGCCCTGGCCGCCACGCTGGCGGCCTTCGGCACGGTCGACGGGCTGGTCAACAACGCCGGCATCTTCAAGGCCGCGGCCTTCGTCGACATCACCGAGGCCGACTGGGACGCCGTCATCGACGTCAACCTGAAGGGCTCGTTCCTCGTCGGCCAGGCTGTGGCCCGCGTGATGCTCGCCAACGATGACGGCCGCGGCCGAGGCGCCATCGTCAACATGAGCTCGGTCAACGGCACCCTGGCCATCCCCAGCATCGCCAGCTACAACGCCAGCAAGGGCGCCATCAACCAGCTCACGCGGGTGATGGCCTTGTCGTTCGCCGACCGCGGCGTGCGCGTCAACGCCGTGGCACCGGGCACCATCGCCACCGAGCTGGCGCTGAACGCTGTGCTCACCAGCGACGAGGCCCGTGCGCGCATCATGAGCCGCACGCCCATGAAGCGGCTGGGCGAGCCGGGCGAGATCGCCGACGTGGTGGCCTTCCTGCTCAGCGATGCGTCGAGCTACATGACGGGCGAGATCGTCGTCGTCGACGGCGGGCGAATGACGCTGAATTACGTCGTCGCGACATAAGGCCCCCGAGGGGAAACTCAGCCGCCTTCGAGCGGCCCGGCGGCGGCCGGTCTGATGTGGGAAGCCTTCCTGGTTTGCACCGGCGTCGTCGCGCTGGGCGAGATGGGCGACAAGGCCATCCTCTGGGTGTCCATACGCTGGGTGCACGTGGCGGCGGCGCTGGTGTTTACAGGCCTGGGCGTGGCCGTGCTGGCAGGCGTCAGCAGTTCAAGGACGGCTGCGCCGGCGCAGCACCGCACCGGGCCACACTCGGCCCAAGAAATACCTCCAGAGGTTCTGATCCGTACTAACAATTAGTAGATCGCAAGCCTTTGTTCTTAAAAAACTCTCCGGAACTAACGGTTTCCGGGCTGGGTATTCCGGACCAGGATGGCCGGGGATGGCAGGTGACCGTCGGGTTGCGATCGAGAGCGGCTGCTGCTGCGTAAGGACCGGAGAACCGGACTCGACCCTGAAGAGACATTCGCTGCACTGAACTCGCAGCCCCGAAGCCGCCGGGTTGACCCGCACACGGCTTACACCGACTACACCTTCGCCGTATGAAGCCGCGCGCCCGCCGACGCCGCCGAAGCGAAAGCCGTCATCAAGGCCATTGGCCGGCGGGACCCGGCGCCGCCGCTGGGCAGGGGTGGGCTGCAGCTGCTGCCCTGCGCGAAAGCATATTCCGGCCTGACCGACATTGAACTCGCTGCCGAGGACGAAGTCATCCGAGCCACCACGCTGAAAAATTCGGCCTGGTGCGCAGTGGCAAGCCCAGCCTGGTTTTCGAACTCGCTTTCGAAAGCATCAACGCAAGCCCGCGCTACAAGAGCGGCATCGCCGTGCGCTTCCCGCGCAGGCTGCGCGTGCGTTACGACAATCCGCTGCATGAGGCCGATACGCTGCAAACGCCGACGCAACTGGCGCAGTCGGCGCAACCCGCTTAACCCGATCGTTTCGCTTAGCGCGCGCCCGCCACGTCGCCGAGCGAAAGCGCCAAGCGTTGAAACCCAAATCTTAGGGGCTGGCGCCAAACGCAGCCTGCGCTTAGCATCCTTTGCCTCCAACTGGCGCGGCGCGTGCGCGAAAGGTTCTGCGATGTCTCCGAATGCCTATTTCAAACTGTTCGGGTTGTCCGTGCTGTCCGCTGCGGCGGTTGCGCCATTCGCAGTCCACGCAGCGGCTGCGCTGGACACCTGGGTGGGTGTTGTCGGCGGTGCCCTCAACGCGAACCCGCCGGTGGGCTGCACCACCTACGGCTCACCGGCCTCGCTGGCCTTCTTCACCTTCAACGGGTTTTCCGTGCCGCAAGGCGGCATCGCGGAATGCGGCTACAGCGGCACAGTCACGCAGACCACCGCCGCCAGCGGCCCGCTGACGCGAAACGGCAGCCTGGCACCGGTGATCCTCGGCAACCTGGGCTTTCCAGGTTTCTTCGACGGCACGGCCGCCGCGGTGGCCGACTACGGCCGGCTGGGCGCCAACGCCCACGCCAACATCGCAGGCGGCCTGCCGGGATCAGGGGCGCTGTTCAATTCGGTGGGCGCCGCTCGCTTCAGCGACACGCTGACGGCCACCAGTCCACTGGTCGTTGGCGGTTCGGCCGGCAGCGTGCGCTACCGTTTCAGCGTCGATGGCTTGAGCACGTCGTTGGGCGCCCCGGGGGCCTTCCTGTTCGGCGAGACCTACGCGGTGCTGGACGTGCAGCAAGACGCCGGCCCGGTTTACGAGGTGATGAACGCGCAGGTCCGGCGCGGCGGACTGGGCACCATCTCGAACAGCCCGCTCCCGGCCGGCTGGTCCACCAGCACTGGCAGCCTGGGCGGCGCCAGCACTTTCTTCAGCGTCGACCTGCCGATGACCTGGGGCACCGCCTGGGACGTGAAGGTCGGCCTGATGGCCTGGGCCTACGGCACTGCCGACGCCAACTTCCTGAGTACCGCCCGCCTTACCGGCCTGACCCTGTTCGACGCCAACCACACGGCTGTAGACACCTTCAGCCTAACGGCTGCTTCGGGTACCGATTACATCAATGCAGTGCCCGAACCGGGCAGCGTGGTGCTGATGCTCGCCGGGCTGGGCGCATTGGGCTGGCGGACCCGCCGTCGCGCGGGTTAGTAAATCGTCGGGGGCACAGGGCAGCGCGGCTACATTGCACGCCCCGACGGCATCAGCAACCCGATGGAGGTGCTGGAACAGATCACCTGCCTGCTGTTGATGCGCCGGCCCATCGAAAACCGCGTTTTCCCTGCACGCGACAGAGGTCTATTTGTCGTCCGCAGGATGGGTTTTTCTAACGCCCTTTTTCGTTCCCCACGACACCCCAAGTACGTCACAGCGGGGGCGGAACACAGCGCGCGTGCAGCGCTTGACCTCGGGCCGGCGCACGGAACGGCGCCCGCGCCTGCAATCCCAGGCGCGTGCCGATCTTCTCAATCACCGGCTGCTCAAGAATCGCCGCAATGACTTTCAGCTCACCGCCGCAGTTCGGGCAGTAATCCAGGTCGATCTCGAACACGCGCTTGAGCAGCTTGGCCCAGCTCAGCCGAACGGGGAGGTGGTGCGCGCAGTTCGCCTCGCACTCGGCGGGCTGTTCGGCCTGCGTCGGCGACACGGGCACTTGCGGCACCTCTTGCGGCACCGCTAGCGCGCGCAGCTTGGCCGAAGTTGTAGATGAGGGGCCAGCACACCATGGAAGCGGATCAGGTGCATCCGTGGCCTTGTCACCAGCGCCGCCAGCCGCTGCATGAATTCCAGTGGCGACATGACCAGGTGTGTTGTGCCGTTGCGCCAGGGCGTCTTCAACCTCAGCACGACTTGTCCGGCTGCGTTGGTCTGCACGCGTTCGTTGGCCAGAGCCGGGCGGGTGATGTAGCGGCACAGTTGCTCCAGCGCCTGGCGGTCGTCAGCGCCGCAGCAAACGGGTTCTTGTGGCCGATCTGGCCGACCGTGCCCAGCAGCTCGATCGCCGCCATCACGTTGTCGAGGTTGTGCGCCGGCTCGCGCAAGGCTTCGTGACTGCTATCTCTGGCACGCGGCGTTTCACCACCCGCAGCCCAGCGTCGTGCTGCAGGCGATTACAAATTCAGCGCTTGTCGTCGTTCTTTACACCTGCACTCCACGCAGTCCATGAATTTATAACTAAGTGATTGTTTTGAAACAAAAATATTGAGCTGGCATGAACTGTGCAGTCGGATGGCTCACCGGCTAAAAATCATTCTGCCGATCCCTTCCACTGCGCGATGGACCATCAAATGCAAGCGATCAAGACCCTCCTGGCGACCAGCCTGTTAGCCTTCACCTTGGGCGCCTTAGCGGCCCCAATCACCTACCTCGCTGCCGACAGCAGCGTTTCATCGTTGGCCCAGATGGTGAATTCGCAGGCCGCTGCGGCCAACTTCCAGTTCGTCGCCGGAGCGCTGAACACAGTCGATTTCGAAACGGCGGTGCCGGCTGCCGTGACGATCTCGGGCGGACATGGCGCGGTTTCCAGCCACTGCGGCTCAGTGTGCGGCTTCAACACGACGGCGGCGGGTCTTTACTATTACTCGGTGGTAACTGGCAGCGTGACCTTCTCCTTCGTGGCCCCGGTTGATGCTTTCGGCTTCTTCGTCAATGGCTTGCAGACCGAGGATGTGACGCAGCAGACCATCGTCTACACCGATGGCAATTCGGTGACGAGCACGATCAACATGCCTTCGGCGACCAACGGCGGTGGCGCTTTCGTCGGCTTCATCGATTACGGCGCGCAAATCTCCAGCGTGACCTTCAACGCCACCAACGACATCCTGGGTTTCGACGATCTGCGCTTCGGTCGCTCCGCGAGCAACCCCAATGGCGTGCCGGAACCCGGCTCGCTGGCGCTGGCCAGCTTGGCGCTGCTGGGTGCGGGCGCCGTGGCCCGCAAGCGCGCCATCCAGACGTAGACCGATCCCCGGCTTCGATCCAACGACCTCTGCGGAGGTTGTTTTGCGTGTCCAGGTTCGTCCGACACCTGCCCGTGTGACATGACTCCGCAGCACTGGCACCGAATTGAGGGCGGGCGTTGGACCAACCCAAACTAAAGCGTTGAACTGATCAATGCGGGCTGTGACGGCGCCTACTGCCACAGCCGGTCGGGGGATAGGCTTTTCAAACACCCCTTCTCTTTCCTCACGAGACCCCGAACACGGCAGAACAGGTGCGGAACAGGTGCCACCGGGACGCAGCCGACCCCAGCGGCCCTCCTGCTCGCCGGGTCGCCTGAACTGTCGCGGTTGGGCGGCCTCAGGCCGCAAGCGGCGCCTGGCGACGGACCGGCTCTCGAGGCGGTGCCCTGGGCTGAAATCCCAGGTGCGTAAGGATCTTCTCGATCATCGGCTGTTCCAGGATCGCCGCGATGATCTTCAACTCGCCGCCGCAGTTCGGGCAGCGCTCCAGGTCGAGGTCGAAGACGGAGCTTCAACACAGAGGCCTTTTTGTTCTTGCTCATGTCTATTTCCTGATGGGTGCAATACGTCCGTAATTTAGACAACAGCTATGGATGCATAGGTATGAATAGTTAAATCCCACCGATAGCCTGCGGCCTCAAGACAGCCGCGCCACCCCCGGCAGGGCGCAAGCGTAGATGCAGTTGCGCAATGCCGCGATGGCCTCGTAGCGCGGGAAGCTGCGTCGCCAGGCCAGCACCACGCGGCGCGTGGGCGCGGGCGCGGCGAATTTCACGTAGCGGATGTGCGGCTGCAGTTCCTTGGGCACGCTCAGGCTCGGCACCACCGTCACGCCCATGCCCGAGGCCACCATGTATTTGATGGTCTCCAGCGAACTGCCCTCGAAGCTTCTGCGTATGCACTCGTTGTCTGTCGAATGCGGGCTGGCGAAGCGCGCGTACTCGGGGCAGACCTCGAGCACGTGGTCGCGAAAGCAATGCCCTGTGCCCAGCAGCAGCATGGTTTCCTGTCTCAGCTCTTCGGCCGTGATGCTTTTGCGCCGCGCCAGCGCGTGGCCCTTGGGCACCGCGGCCATGAAGGGCTCGTCGTACAGCGGCGCCACGGCCAGGCCGGTGTCGGGGAAGGGCTCGGCCATGATCGCGCAGTCGAGTTCACCGGCGCGCAGCATTTCCAGCAGCTTGGCGGTGAAGTTCTCCTGCAGCATCAGCGGCATCTGCGGCACGCGTTCGATGGCCTGGCGCACGAGGTCGGGCAGCAGGTAGGGCCCGATGGTGTAGATGATGCCCAGGCGCAGCGGGCCGGAGACGGGGTCCTTGCCCAGCTTGGCCGTTTCCTTGATGGCCGCGGCCTGCTCGATGACCTGCTGCGCCTGGCGCACGATCTGTTCGCCCAGCGGCGTGACGCTGACCTCGCTGGCACCGCGCTCGAAAATCTTGCAGTCGAGTTCTTGTTCGAGCTTCTTCACCGCCACGCTCAGCGTGGGCTGGCTGACGAAGCAGGCCTCGGCGGCGCGGCCGAAGTGGCGCTCGCGGGCGACGGCGACGATGTATTTCAACTCGGTGAGCGTCATGGTGCGATTGTGGGGAAGAGATGGTTCATGGCGAATGGGGAATGGCAGATAGCGTGTCGCCTTGGCTCAGGCCTTCAGGAACTCCGACTTGCCACCCAGCCAGCGCTCGACCTGCGCTGCCGCGGCAGCAGGGTGTTCCTGCAGCAGCAGCGGCGCCAACGCGCGTGCCGCCTGCAGCAAGGCGCTGTCGGCCTGCAGGTCGGCAAAGCGCAGCAAGGCGTCGCCGCTCTGGCGCGCGCCCATGAATTCGCCGGGGCCGCGGATCTCCAGGTCGCGGCGGGCGATCTCGAAGCCGTCGTTCGTCTCGGCCATGGCCTTCAGTCGCGCGCGGCCGGTGGATGACAGCGGCGGCGTGTAAAGCAGCACGCACACGCTGGCCGCCGCACCGCGGCCGACCCGCCCGCGCAACTGGTGCAGCTGGGCCAGGCCGAAGCGTTCGGCGTGCTCGATGACCATCAGGCTGGCGGCGGGCACGTCCACGCCCACTTCGATGACGGTGGTGGCCACCAGCAGGCGCATCTCGCCGCTGGTGAACAGTTTCATCACGGCGGACTTCTCGGCCGCCTTCATGCGACCGTGCAGCAGGCCCACCATCACACCGGGCAGGGCGGCGCTGAGCTCGGCGTGCGTGGCGGTGGCGTTCTGCAGGTCCAGGTGTTCGCTTTCCTCGACCAGCGGGCAGACCCAGTAGATCTGCGTTTCGACCTGACTGCCGGGTCGGCCCGTCAGCTCGTTGCGGACGCGCTGCACGACTTCGCTGCGCTTGCTGTCGGCGAACACCTTGGTCAGCACCGGTGTGCGGCCGGGCGGCAGTTCGTCGATGGTGCTCACGTCGAGGTCGGCGAAGTAGCTCATGGCCAGGGTGCGCGGGATCGGGGTGGCCGTCATCATCAGCAAGTGCGGTTCCAGCGCCTGGGTCGCCAGCTTTCCTCGGTCATCGGTGGGCGGGCCAAGCTTGGCCCGCAAGGCCAGCCGCTGCGCCACGCCGAAGCGGTGCTGCTCGTCGACGATGGCCAGCCCCAGGCGGGCGAAGACCACGTCCTGCTGGATCACCGCGTGCGTGCCCACCACCAGCATCGCCTGGCCCGACGCCACCTGCGCCACCATCGCGTCGCGAGCACGGCCCTTGCGGCTGCCGGTGAGCCAGGCGATGGTCAGTCCCTGCGGCGCCAGCCAGCCCACCAGCTTGCGAAAGTGCTGCTCGGCCAGGATCTCGGTAGGCGCCATCAGCGCGCATTGCCAGCCGGCGTCGATGGCGCGCGCCGCGGCCAGGGCCGCCACCACCGTCTTGCCCGAGCCGACATCGCCCTGCAGCAGCCGGTGCATCGGCTTCGGCCGCGCCAGGTCGGCGGCCACCTCGGCCACCACGCGCTGCTGTGCCTTCGTCAGGGCGAAGGGCAGGGTCGCCAGCAACTGACCGTGCAGGCCGCCGTCGCGTGGCTGCAGGGCGGGTGCGGCCAGCGTGGCGCGTTCGGCCTGGGCCTGGGCCTGGGACAGCTGCTGGGCCAGCAACTCGTCGAACTTCAAGCGCTGCCAGGCCGGGTGCCCGTGGTCTTCCAGTGCCTCGGGCGGCACGTCGCGCGCCGGCTGGTGCAGGGTGTGCAGCGCCTCGCGCAGGCTGGGCAGGCCGGACGGCAGCAGCGCGGGCGGCAGCAGCTCGCCCAGCGCAGCGCGCCCCAGCGCCGAGGCCACGGCCTTGCGCAGGTAGACCTGCGGCAGTTGGGCCGATGCCGGGTAGACGGGCGTCAGCACCTGGGGCAGCGGCGTGTCTTCACTGACAGCCTTGAAGGTCGGGTGCACCATCTCGCGGCCCAGGAAGCCGCCGCGCACCTCGCCGCGGGCGCGCACACGCTGGCCCACTGCCAGGGTCTTCTGGTTCGACGGATAAAAATTCAGGAAGCGCAGCAGCAACTCGCCACTGTCGTCCGCAAGCACCACCATCAGTTGGCGCCGGCCGCGCGTCTCGACCCGGGATTCCCGCACCAGGCCTTGCACCTGGGCGACGTCACCGTCGCGCAGGCTCGCCATGGGCACCAGCTGCGTCTCGTCTTCGTAGCGCATGGGCAGGTGCAGCGCCAGGTCGATGTCGCGCCGCAGGCCCAGGCGTTCCATGGCCTTTTGCGGGGCCGATTTGACGCGGGGTGGTGGGGTCACCCAATCATTGTGCGGGCCGCTGTCCCGATAATGCCGCCGTGCCCCGTCATGCTGTTGCCACCGCCCTGATCGTCTTGTTGACGCTGTCGCCACCGGCCCCGGTGCGCGCGGCCCCGTTCGATTTGCCGCCCATCGACCGCATCGTCAACTACCAGCCGCGCCAGCCATTGCAGGTGCTCACGTCGGACGGCGTGGAGATCATGCAGTTCGGTGCCGAGCGCCGCCAGTACACGCCGCTGGCACAGATACCGCGCCGCTTGCAAGACGCGCTGCTGGCGGTTGAAGACGGGCGTTTTCGCAGCCACAGCGGCATCGACCCGCAAAGCATGGCGCGCGCCGTGTTCTCGATGTTGACTGGCGGGCGCAAGCAGGGTGCCTCGACCATCACGCAGCAGCTCGTGCGCACCATGCTGCTGACGCAGCAGTTCACGCCCGAACGCAAGGCCAAGGAAATCGTGCTGGCGCTGAAGGTGGAGCAGGCGCTCGGCAAGGACCGCATCCTGGAGATCTACCTCAACGAGATCTTCCTGGGCCAGCGCGCCTACGGCTTTGCCGCCGCGTCGCAAACCTATTTCGGCAAGCCGATGGACCGGCTCTCGTGGGCCGAAACCGCGATGCTGGTCGGCCTGCCGCAGAACCCGCACTACGCCAACCCGGTGGTCAACCTGGCCCGCGCCACGCAGCGCCAACGGGTGGTGCTGCAGCGCCTGCACGAGACCCGCCTGATCACCGACCGCGAGCTGGCCGCAGCCCGCGCTGAAAAGTTGGCTGTGCGTTCGCCGCTGGACGTGCCGCTGCAGGCCGGCCACGCGGCCGAGATGGCGCGCCGCGTGGTGGTGGAGCGCTTCGGCACCGAGGCCTACACGACCGGTCTGCGCGTGGTGACCTCGCTGCGCACGGCCGACCAGAAGGCCGCCGTGGCGGCGGTGCAGAAGGGCATCCTGGCGCACGACCGCAAGGGCCCTTGGCGCGGGCCGGAAGACGTCGAGACCCTGCCTGCGGGCACCGACGCCGCCACCCAGGCCGCCGCCGCGCTGGCACTGAAGAACCACCGCGACGACGAACTGCTGCGCGTGGGCATCGTGCTGCAGGCCTCGCCTGCGGCCGTGGTGGTGCAGCTGGCCGGCGGCGAGGCCGTCACCCTGCGCGGCGACGCGCTGCGCTGGGCCCGGCCGGCTCTGGCGGCCGATGCGCGCGCGCCGTTGGCACTCCAGCGCGGTGCCATCGTGCGGCTCGTTCGGCAGGATCCGCGCCAAGAGCCGCGCCAAGGGCCGGGCTGGACGCTGTCGCAATGGCCGCAGGTGCAGGCCGGCCTCGTGGCGCTGGACCCGGTCACCGGCCGCATCCGTGCGCTGGTGGGCGGCTTCGACTTCACCCAGCAGGCTTTCAACCACGCCACCCAGGCGTTCCGCCAGCCGGGGTCGAGCTTCAAGCCCTTCTTGTACTCGGCGGCACTGGAACGTGGCGTGACGCCGGCCACGTTGATCGACGACCTGCCGTTCATGGCCGGCAACGGGTCGGACAACGTGGGCGGCAAGCCCTGGGGGCCGCAGAACTACGACGGCCGCTACGACGGGCCCATCACGCTGCGCGACGCACTGGTGCGGTCGAAGAACCTGGTCAGCGTGCGCCTGGCCCAGTACGTGGGCGTGGGCGCGGCGCGCGACTGGGCCGCACGCTTCGGCATCGACCCCGCGCGCCAGCCCGACAACCTCACGCTGGCCCTGGGCAGCGGTGCCGCCAGCCCGCTGCAGATGGCACAGGCCTATGGCGTGTTCGCCAACGGCGGCTGGCGCGTGCCGCCGGTGCTGGTCGAACGCATCACCGACGCGCAAGGCAAGGTGCTTTTCGAGGCACCGCCGCCGGCGCCCTTGAACGAGGACACGCGGGCCGTGCCGGCGCGTAACGTGTTCGTCGTCAACAGCCTGCTGGCCGACGTCACCCGCGTGGGCACGGCGGCCAGCGCGCAGGCCCGGCTGAAGCGGCCCGATCTGTACGGCAAGACGGGCACCACCAACGACGCCGTCGATGCCTGGTTCGCCGGCTTTCAGCCCCGGCTGGTGGCGGTTGTGTGGATGGGCCACAGCGACGCCGCGCGCAGCCTGGGCGAGCGCGAATCGGGCAGTGCGCTGGCACTGCCGATCTGGATCGACTACATGGCCGTCGCGCTGAACGGCGTGCCGGTGCAGACACTCAACGTGCCTGCCGGTGTGCAGCGCCTGGAAGACGAGTGGGTCTATGAAGAATGGCTGGACGGCGGCCAGGTGGCGCACTTGCGCGCCAGCGCCGTGCCGCTTTACGTGCCTGCGACCCTGATCACTCCGCCGTCATCCGCGGCATCCACTCCACCCTGACCGACCTTTGATTCATCGTGCAACACGTTCTGGACGACTTCGATTTCCAGCTCCCACCGGAGCTGATCGCGCAGCACCCGGCGCCCCAGCGCAGCGGCTCGCGGTTGCTCGACGGCACCGGCGCAGCGCCGGCCGACCGGCAGTTCACCGACCTGCCCGGCCTGCTGAACCCGGGCGACCTGCTGGTGTTCAACGACACCCGTGTCATCAAGGCCCGGCTGTACGGTGAAAAGCCCAGTGGCGGCGCGGTCGAAGCGCTGGTCGAACGGGTGTTGCCCGGGCACGAGGTCTGGGCCCACCTGCGCGCCAGCAAGTCGCCGCGCGCGGGCAGCCTGGTGCGCTTCGCCCAGGCCTTCGAGGCCGAGGTGCTGGGCCGCGCCGGGCCCGAGGAGTCGCTGTTCCACCTGAGATTCCCCGACGACCCCTTCGTGCTGCTGGCTCGGCACGGCCATGTGCCGCTGCCGCCGTACATCACCCACGACGACAGCGCCGAGGACGAAGCCCGCTACCAGACCATCTTCGCCGCCCGCCCCGGCGCCGTGGCCGCGCCCACGGCCGCACTGCACTTCGACCAGGGCGTGCTCGGCGCGCTGGACGACCGCGGCGTGCGCCGCGCCGCGGTGACGTTGCACGTGGGCGCAGGCACTTTCCAGCCGGTGCGCGTGCACGACATCGCCGCCCACCGCATGCACAGCGAATGGTTCGAGGTCGGCGCCGACACCGTGGCCGCCATCGAGGCCGCGCGCGCGGCCGGCGGGCGCATCGTGGCCGTGGGCACAACCACGCTGCGCGCGCTGGAATCGGCGGCGCGCCTGGCCGGGCCGGGACAGACGCTGGTGCCCTGCACCGGCGACACCGACATCTACATCACCCCGGGCTTCGAGTTCCGCGTCGTCGACCGGCTCGTCACCAACTTCCACCTGCCCAAAAGCACCTTGATGATGCTGGTCAGCGCCCTGGCCGGGCACGCCCCCGTGATGGCGCTGTACCGCCACGCGGTGGCGTCGCGCTATCGCTTTTTCAGCTACGGTGATTCGATGCTGCTGCAGCGCCGCGCCGGTTGAAGTTCAACAGCAGGATCCATGCGAATCCTGCTGACTCCAGACCTGCACTACACGTTGCCCCGATTGGACTGGGTGGTTCGCGTGGCGCCGTCCTGCGACCTGGTCGTGCTGGCGGGCAACCACCTGGACATCAGCTCGCGCCGCCTGGATCGCGCAGCACCGGCCCGACCTGGTGCTCACCGGCCACGGGCACGAGCCGCCCTTCAAGCCCGCAGGCCACTGGGCCGACCGCATCGGCGACACCTGGGTCTTCAACGCCGGGCGCCAGATCGGCCCGGTGCCGGCGCACATCGAGATCGACCTGACGGCCTGCGCCGCATGCTGGCGCTCGATGGTGGGCAGCGAGACGCTGCAGTTGTCCGACGCAGCCGCGCCGAAGCGCACGGTGTTCTAAGCCGCCAGTGGCTCAGTTTTCCGGGTCGGGGTCGCGTGCCGAGCCTGGCCGGGCGGCAGGGCCCTGGCGCTGCGACAGCTGGTGCAGCACGTCCGACACCATGGCCAGGCCGGGCGCGTCACCGTACTGGTGTTTCAGGTCGCACAGGTAGGTGGTGACGAAGTTCAGCCGCTCGGCCAGCCCCATCGCCACCAGCCGGGCAATGGCCGGGTCGCGCGCCAGCAGGGCGCGGCCGTCGGTGGCGTGGCGCATCACGCTGCGTTCGGTGGCCACCACCGTGGCGCCGTGTGCGTTGCCCAGCAGCACCGAGATCTCGCCCACCGTGGCGCCGGGTTCGGTGACGGTGTTGATCAGGATGGTGCCCTTTCGCACCTGCAGCGCCCCGGACACCAGCACCCAGATGCTGCCGGACTTGCCGCCTTCGCGCACCACCGTGTCGCCTGCAGCAAATTCGACCTCGGGCAGGTGACCGCAGAGCTTGAGCATGATCGACATAACCAACATCTTAAGTGGCGCGGCCGGCGGCGAGAATCCAGCCATGTTGCAATTTGAACTCCTCGGCACCCAGGGCCTCGCGCGGCGCGGTCGCCTGACGCTGAACCACGGCGTGGTCGAGACGCCCGTGTTCATGCCCGTGGGCACCTATGGCACCGTCAAGGGCGTGCTGCCGCGCTCGCTGCACGAGATGGGCGCGCAGATCATCCTGGCCAACACCTTCCACCTGTGGATGCGCCCTGGGCTGGACGTGGTCAAGCAGTTCGGCGGCCTGCACCGCTTCGAGGCGTGGGACAAGCCCATGCTGACCGACAGCGGCGGCTTTCAGGTCTGGAGCCTGGGCGGCAGCGACGGGCGGGGGCGCAAGATCAGCGAAGAAGGCGTGCACTTCGCCTCACCCGTCAACGGCGACAAGCTGTTTCTTACGCCCGAGGTCAGCATGCAGATCCAGACGGTGCTGAACAGCGACATCGTGATGCAGTTCGACGAGTGCACGCCTTATGAAGTGGGTGACCAGTTGACGACCGAGGCGCAGGCGCGCAGCTCGATGGAGCTGAGCCTGCGCTGGGCCGTGCGCAGCCGCAACGAGTTCGCGCGCCTGGAGAACCCGAACGCGCTGTTCGGCATCGTGCAAGGCGGCATGTTCGAGTCCCTGCGCGAAGAGTCCGCCGTAGCCCTGGCCGAGCTCGAACTGCCGGGTTACGCGGTCGGCGGCGTGAGCGTGGGCGAACCCAAGGCGCAGATGCTGCAGATCATGGCCCACACGCCGCAGCAGCTGCCGGCGCACAAGCCGCGATACCTGATGGGCGTGGGCACGCCCGAAGACCTGGTCGAAGGCGTGGCCTGCGGCGTCGACATGTTCGACTGCGTGATGCCCACCCGCAACGCACGCAACGGCCACCTGTTCACGCGCTTCGGCGACCTGAAGATCCGCAACGCACGCCACCGCAGTGACGAAGCGCCGCTGGACCCGACCTGCACCTGCCACACCTGCAGCGGTTTCAGCCGCGCCTACCTGCACCACCTGGAACGCTGCGGCGAGATGCTCGCACCCATGCTGGCCAGCATCCACAACCTGCACTACTACGTCAACCTGATGGCAGAAGTGCGGCAGGCACTGGACGAAGGCCGCTTCGAGGCATTTCGGGCGCAATTCAAGGCCGACAGGGCGCGTGGGTTAGGTTAACGGCCCGGAGACAAACCATGAAAAAGGAACAGACCATGTTCGATTTTCATGGTTGCAGGCCACCACATGAAATGCGCTGTCGGCTGGTCGAGCGCATGGAAGCCGTGCCGCCGGCCGCGTTGCTGCAAAGCCCGGGTGGGCGCTGAATCAACCCTTTGCCCGGGTCTCATCCGTGGCGTGGATCTGCAGCGCTTCCAGGAAGCGCGACACCATGTTGTAGGCCGCGATGGTGCCCACCAGTTCCACCACTTGCCGGTCGTCCAGGTGCGCGCGCACGGCGTTCAGCACCGCCGGCGGCACCTGCACGTCGCGTGTCATGGTGTCGGTCAGGCGCAGCGCGGCCTGCTGCAAAGGGCTGAAGAGTGTCGAGTCGTCCCACTGCGGCAGGGCGTCCAGCTGCGCTTGCGTCAGGCCTTCCGTCAGCGCGATGGGCGCGTGCTGCTCGGCTTCGTAGGGGGCGCGGTTGACGTGGGCGACACGCATGATCACCAGTTCGCGCAGCGCGCCATCGAGCGAGAGGTGTTGTCTGACCTTCGTGAGATAGCCCAGCCAACCCTCGGCCAGCGGCGGGCTGTGCAGCAGCATCTGGTAGAGGTGCAGCACATGGCCGCGCTCGGCCACGATGCGATCGACCAGGGGGCGGGTTTCGACCGAATCGAGGTCGGCATAGGGAAGATGTGCCATGCTGCATTGTCCGTTCAACAGCCCCAGGAAAGAACATCGCATGAGACACATCCGACCCGTCCGACACGTCCGACACGTCCTCCTTGCCCGCGCCGCCGCGCTCGGTTCGTTCGCGCTGGCCGCACTCGTGGCGGTGCCGGCGGCCATGGCCCAGGCCTGGCCTGCAAAGCAGCCGATCAAGCTGGTGGCCGTGTTTCCGCCCGGAGGTTCGGTCGACCAAGTGGCGCGCATCCTGCAGCCGGCGCTGCAGCAACGCCTCGGGCAGACCGTGGTCGTGGACAACAAGGGCGGGGCCTCGGGTTCCATCGGCGCGGCGGCCGTGGCCGCGTCGCCAGCCGACGGCTACACCTTTGCGGTGGTCTTCGACACCCACGCCGTGAACCCGAGCCTGATCCCCAGCCTGCCTGCGGCGGGCCGCTGATGAACGACGTCATCGCCGGTCATGTGACGTTGTCGATCGGCTCGGTCTTCCTGACCAAGCCGCACATCGACAGCAAGCGCCTGCGGGCATTGGCGGTGACCACCAGCGTGCGCTCGCCCAACCTGCCCGACGTGCCGACCTTGGCCGAAAGCGGCTACCCGGGCTTCGACGCGCCGGCCTGGTGGGCCGTGCTGGCACCGGCCAAGACACCGCCCGAGATCGTCAAGCGCATGAACGACGAAATTAACGCCGTGCTCAAGCAGCCCGACGTGGCGGCCAAGCTCGAGGCACAAGGCATCCAGGTGCGCACCGGCACGCCACAGGCGGCTCAGCAGTTCATTGAAAGCCAGATCGACGCCTGGGCCAAGGTGGTGCGGGACAACGGCATCAAATCGGACTCCTGAGTCAACCACGGCGGCGAGGAGCCGGTCGGGTCAGACGGCGCCAGTGCGCTCGCGCCACGCTGTCAGCAGCGCGGCTTCGCGCTCTGGCGCCAGGCCCACCGCCGGGCGAGGCGGGCCCCCAACGGGCGCAGATGGCGGCGCGGCGGCGAGCCAGGCGGCGGTGTCTTGCGCAGTCTGCGCCAGGGGCCGGCACACCAGTCCGCTGGCGCGGGCGCGGCTGCAGTCGATCTCGTGCATGGCCGTGTCATCGCGCGGCAACCACACGGGGAGGTCGCTCCAGGGCTGCACGCCCTGGCCGAGCACGAAAGCCCCGTCGACCCAGGTGAAGTGGGCGGTGCTGGCCAGCGCCGTGTGCAAGCCGGTCAGCCAGTCGCCCATCGTCAAGGGTGTGTCGGGGCCGTTCAGGTTGAACACGCCCTGGTGCGCTTGCTCGGCCTGGTGAAGCATCCACGCGGCGATGTCGCGGGCGTCGATGAACTGCACCGGCGCGTCCGGGTCGCCGGGGGCCAGCACCTCGCCACCGCGCAGCAGGCGCTGCACCCACCAGGTCCAGCGGCCGGTGGGGTCGTGCGGGCCGACGATGAGGCCGGGGCGTGCGACCAGGCAGGCGCTGCCGAACCCTTCGAACGCGGCCTGTTCGCAGGCGACCTTCAGGCCGCCGTAGTTGTCGCCAGTGACGGTGGTGGGGGACTCGGCGTCTTGCAGATGGACGACGGGTGAGTCCTCGTCGACGCCGGGATGCGGGAAGCCGGCGTAGGCGCTGATGCTGGACACCAGCTGGTACTGCCCCACCTGCCCGGCCAGTTGCTCGGCCAGCGCGCGCACCTGGCGCGGGAAGTACGCGCAGGTGTCCAGCGCAGCGTCCCACTGCCTGCCGGCCAGCACCGACAAGTCCCGGTCGCGGTCGGCCACCAGGCGTTCGGCGTCGGGGAACAACCCCGGCCCGCTTCGGCCACGGTTGAGCAGGGTGACACGGTGGCCGTCGGCCAGCGCCTGTTCGGCCAGGTGGCGGCCCAGAAAACGCGTGCCGCCGATGATGAGCAGGTCCAAGGCTTGCCTCGTATCGAGCGACCGTTCAGCGGGTGTACAGCCCGCGGTGCTCGTCGCGCAGCAGGTTCTTCTGCACCTTGCCCATCGCATTGCGCGGCAGCTCGGGCACCACGAACACCTGCTTGGGAACCTTGAAGTTGGCGATCTGCTTCTTCAGCTGCGCCAGCATGGCCGCGGCGTCCAGCGTGATGCCGATCTGGCCCACGACCACCGCGACCACGGCCTCGCCGAAGTCGGCATGCGGCACGCCGATCACGGCCGACTCGGTGACGCCCGGCATGTCGTTGAGGTAGCCCTCGACCTCGGCCGGGTAGACGTTGTAGCCGCCGGTGATGATGAGGTCCTTGCTGCGCCCGACGATGGTCACGAAGCCGTCGTCGGCGATGCGACCGACGTCGCCGGTCTTGAACCACAGGTCGGTGGTGAATTCGTCGGCTGTCTTCTCCGGCATTCTCCAGTAGCCCTTGAACACGTTGGGGCCCTTGACTTCGATGCCGCCGGTTTCGCCCGCAGGCAGCGGCCAGCCCTTGTCGTCGTGCACGCGCAAGCCCACGCCGGGCAGCGGCAAGCCCACCGTGCCGCCGCGCCGCGCAGTCTCGGGCCGGTAGGGGTTGGACGTGATCATCACCGTCTCGCTCATGCCATAACGCTCGAGAATGGTGTGGCCGCTGCGCTCGCGAAAGGCGTTGAAGGTCTCGGTCAGCAGGGGCGCGGAGCCGCTGATGAACAAGCGCATCAACCGGCAGGTCTGGCGCGTGAAGGTCGGCTCGGCCAGCAGCCGCACGTACAGCGTGGGCACGCCCATGAACACGGTGGCCTCGGGCAGCCGCGCCACCACGGCGCGGGCGTCGAAACGGCTGAACCAGATCATCCGGCTGCCGCTGAGCAAGGCGCCGTGTGCGGCCACGAACAGGCCGTGCACGTGAAAGATGGGCAGGGCGTGGATGAGCACGTCGCGCCCTGTCGTTGAGCCGGAATCCTTCCAGCCCCATTCGGTGTTCAGCACGCGCGCGTTGCTCAGCAGGTTGCCGTGGCTGAGCATCGCGCCCTTGCTGCGCCCGGTGGTGCCGCTGGTGTACAGGATGGCAGCCAGGTCGCCCGCGCTGCGCCTGGCGGGCAGGTGCTCGTCGCTGTGAAATGCTGCGCGGTCCAGCAAGGTGCCGGTGCGGTCTTCGTTCAGGGTGTAGACGTGGCGCGTGCCGGCCTTGAAGGCCAGCTTGCTGACCCAGCCGAAGTCAGCGCCCGCGCACACCACCACGGCCGGCTCGGCATTGCCGATGAAGTACTCCAGCTCGCTGGCCTGGTAAGCCGGGTTCAGCGGCAGGTAGACATGGCCGGCGCGCAGCACGGCCAGGTACAGCATCAGCGCCTCGACGCTCTTGCCGGTCTGCACGGCGATGCGCGAGTCGGCTGGCAGCGCCAGCGAATCGATCAGGTCGGCCATCATGGCCGTGCCACGGTCGATGTCGCGCCAGCTGTAACGCAGCGGCTGCGGCGTGTCGGCGGTCTCGATGGCCGCGCCGTCCAGGTCGGCCGGGAAGCCGGCGCGCAGCGCGGTGTATAGGTTGCTGTCGGTCATGAATGGGTGGTGTAGGTGCCCGGCCGGAGCCGGCCTGCAAGCGGGCTAATCAAGTTTTGCGCCGCTGGTCTTCACGACCTCGGCCCAGCGCTTGACTTCACCGCCGACGAAACGGCCGAAATCCTCGCCCCACAGGTTGGGGGTGCTGGTGCCCAGGCCGGTCCACATGGTCTTGAGGTCGTCGGCGTTCAGGGCCTTGCGCATCTCGTTCTGCATGACGGTGATCAGCTCGCGCGGCGTGCCCTTGGGCGCCCAGATGCCGTACCAGGTGGCCACGTTGTAGCCGGCCAGGCCGCCCTCGGAGGTGCTGGGCACGTCGGGGAAACCCGGGGCGCGGCGCTCGCCCGCCACCGCAATGGCGCGCAGCCGGCCGCTCTTGATGTGCGTGGCGCTGGAGCCCAGGCCGTCGAACATCATGTCGACCTGGCCGGCGATCAGGTCCTGCAGCGCCGGCCCGGCGCCGCGGTAGGGGATGTGGGCGATGAAGGTCTTGGTTTGCAGCTTGAACAGTTCACCGGCCAGGTGGTGCGAGGTGCCGTTGCCGGCCGAGGCGTAGTTCAGCCGGCCGGGGTTCTTGCGCAGGTGGGCCAGGAACTCGGGCAGCGTGGTGGCCGCCACCTTGGTCGGGTTGACGACGATCACTTGCGGCACGCTGGACACCAGGCCCACGGGCACGAAATCGGTCTCGATGTTGTAGTCGAGCTTCGGGTACATGCTCGGCGCGATGCTGTGGTGCACCGCGCCCATGAAGAAGTTGTAGCCGTCGGGCGCGGCCTTGGCAGCCAGGCTGGCGCCCAGCGTGCCGCCGGCGCCGCCCTTGTTGTCGATGACGAACTGGCGGCCCAGGTTGCGGGTCATGGACGCGAACAGCGGCCGCGCGAAGGCGTCGGTGCCGCCACCGGGCGGGAAGGGCACGACGATGGTCACCGGTTTGGCGGGCCAGCCCGCCTGGGCGTGCACCCAGGGCGCGGCCAGCGCGGTTGAGGTGGCGGCCACGTTGATGAGCAATTGGCGGCGGGTGGTCTGGGTCATGGTTTGTCTCGCTGTTTTGGTTGGAACGGTCGTCTCGGGAGTGAAACGCTGATCAGCCTGGATGGCCGACGCCGCGTGAACGCGCCACTTCGCCCAGACGGAACTCGGCATGGCGGGACTCGACCTTGTCGAGGTCGTAGACGTAATTCACCATCATGCCGAACGATTGGCGCAACCCCTTGGCCGACAAATTGCCGCGCGGGTTGAGCCGCTCCAGCCGGGCCCCGTTGTCCAGATGGAAACGGGCCACCGGGTCGCCGGCCGGCGTGGGTGACAGCAGCAGCAAGTAGGCGCTGGCCAGCTGGCACAGCGCGGCGGTGTGGGTGTCGTCCATGGTGGCGTGGATGGCCGCGCCCTGCAGCGCGCCCAGGTCGCCGCGGCAGAGCAGGCGCAGCCGTTCGCGTGCGGCCGTCAACTCGGCCAGGCCGGCCTTGCGAAGATTCGGCAGTTGCGGCAGCAGGGCGAAGTCGGGCTCGGACAGCAGCCAGTTCGCGAAACCCGGTATCGGCGACAGCGTGCAAAAGCGCCTCAGCCGCGGCAGTTCGCGCTGCAGTTGCTGGGCGACCGTCTTGATCAGGAAGTTGCCCAGCGACACGCCGCGCAGCCCGGGTTCGCAGTTGCTGATGCTGTAGAAGGCCGCCTCACGAAAACGCTCTGCAGGCAGCGGCGTGCTCAGCTTGTCGATAAGCGGCGCTATGGCCGCGGGCATTTCTGCCAGCAACGCCACTTCCACGAAGATGAGCGGCTCGTCACGCAGCTGCGGGTGGAAAAAGGCGAAGCAGCGGCGGTCGGGCTGCAGGCGCCGGCGCAGATCGTCCCAGCCGTCCACGGCATGCACGGCCTCGTGGTGGATGATGCGTTCGAGCAGCTGCGCGGGCGCGTTCCAGTCCACCCGCTTCATCTGCAGGAAGCCCGGGTTGAACCATGAGTTCAGCAGATGCAGCAGGTCGCTTTCGATGGCCTGCAGGTGTGGCCGGCCGGCCAGTCGCGCCAGCAGCGCGCGGCGCAGGTGCAGCACCGCGGCCGTGCCACCGGGCATGCGGTTCAGGCGTCGGAACAGCTCTTGCCGCGCTGGCTCGGCCGCATTGGTCAGCGCCAGCAGGGTCGCCGCGCCCGGCGCGTCGGCGTAGGCCTGGGCCAGGCGCAGCACCGTCTGCGGGTCGGGGCTGAGCTCACTGGCCAGGTAGTCGAAGTAGCCTTCCAGCGCGTCGTCGGGCAGGTCCTGCAGGCGCTCGATGAGCTCGCTGGCCAGTGCCATGCCGCCGAGTTCGCCCTTCTCGGACAACAGCCGCTTGCTGGCCAGCTTCATGCGCCGGGTGGCCCGCGCGGTGCGCTGGCGTGCGGCGGCCTGGCGGATTTCTTCAAGCATGGAGGGGGTGGGTTTCGTACGTCTGTGGAGTACCAGCCCACCCGGCGAGATGCGCGAGCGCGGCTGGAGAAGATCGTATCCGCGCTGGCGCTCGCAGCATGGCAGGGTTGCCCCGGGCAGCGGCCTGCGTACAGACCCTGGACCCCCCCGTTATCCAGCCTGACTAAGATCGGCGCTGAGCCACCTACAACCCGAGGACACCGCCATGCACATTCCCTTCCAGATCCGGCGCACCGCGCTGGCTGCTTCTGCCGTGACCGCTGCCGTGCTGGCCGCCAGTTGCGGCGGCGACACCACCGTGTCGCTGGGCGGCGGTGACTACGAGGTCAACATCAAGCCCGCCTTTGCCGGCACCGTGGCGAACACCACCTACGACGGCACCAGCGACGACCTGCTCACCGCCGGTCTGGGCCGCACCGGGCTGGCCGGCGCCGCCCCCGCGCTGTCGGCCACGCCGACCGCGGTCGAGCTGCGCAAGCTGGCTATCCACACCAATTACCGCGCCATCCTGGACATCACGGCCGGCGGCGGCTACGGCACGCTGTACGGGCCGAACGTGGACGTCAATGGGGTGGCCGGCACCGGTGAAGGCCGCATCGCCGGCACCGAGAGCATCGCCTATGCCGACGGCGGCACGGGCAGCCAGAATGTGACCATGATGGTCCAGGTGCCGAGCACCTTCGACCCCAAGAACCCGTGCATCGTCAGCGCCACCTCGTCGGGTTCGCGCGGCGTCTACGGCGCCATCGGCTCGGCCGGCGAATGGGGACTGAAGCGCGGCTGCGCCGTGGCCTACACCGACAAGGGCAGCGGCACGGGGGTGCACGACCTGCAAGCCAACACCGTCAACGCCATCGATGGCCGGCGCGGCGACGCCGCCACGCTGGGCACGGCTTCGAACTTCATGGCGCGGCTGAGTGCCGCCGAACGCACGGCCTTCAACATCGCCACGCCGGGGCGTTTTGCCGTCAAGCACGCGCACTCCGAGCAGAACCCCGAGAAGGACTGGGGCATGCACACGCTGCAGGCCATCGAATTCGCCTTCTGGGTGCTGAACGAACGCTTCGGTGATGCGCTGCCCGACGGCCGCCGCACCAAGCTCATCAAGCCGGGCAACACGCTGGTGATCGCCAGCAGCGTGAGCAACGGCGCCGGCGCCGCGCTGG
>ENA-OFCE01000609-OFCE01000609.1-metagenomes-genome-assembly--contig:-NODE-609-length-22777-cov-3.106813_pt1 | contig 22777 bp, 19 predicted proteins | sample MGYA00153388_OFCE01 | MGnify analysis MGYA00153388
TAATACTTGCTGTAACAACCTTTAATTCACATCTTCACTATAGCCAACATATATTCTACGATCCGTTTTACTACAAATGGCATAAACTATAAAAATTTCTTCCTTTACACCAATATAACAAAAAGCCACATCCTGCTTAGAATGTGGCTTTTGTGGTCCCGAAGGGAATCGAACCCATATCTAAAGTTTAGGAAACTCTTGTTCTATCCGTTGAACTACGGGACCAATTATATTTATTACCTAATCACGCTACCATTAGCAACTGCTGCAGAAGGTGCAACAAAACTAAGTTTTCCATCCGGGTTTTCGGCCATTAATATCATCCCCTGTGATAAAATACCTTTGATTTCTCGGGGAGCTAGGTTTACCAATATACTTACTTGCTTACCTACAATGCTTTCGGGTTCAAAAAACTCGGCAATGCCAGAAACAACCGTTCTTTGGTCGATGCCGGTATCAATAGTCAGCTTTAATAATTTTTTGGTCTTGGCTACCTTTTCGGCAGTCAAAATTGTTCCCGTTCGTATGTCCAATTCGGCAAACTGCTCAAAACTTATATTTTCCTTGGCGGCTTGCACCTGCGTTGTTTGCTCTTCTAGCACAACTTTTTTAACGTTTAATTTTTCTATTTGATAATTAACCGTAGCATCTTCCACTTTTTCATACAGTAACTGGGCAAGGTTTAACTGATGGCCGTCTTCAAAAACCAGATCTTCATCATAATGAAAAACATCTTTTTTAAGGTTGAGCATATCCTGTATTTTTTTGGCAGAATGCGGTAAAAAAGCTTGCATCAACACAGACAAATGTCCAATGATGTGCAGGCAATTCTGCAAAACTTCGCGGGTAATTTCCGGTTCGGTTTTGAACGTTTTCCAAGGTTCGTTTTCTGTAAGGTAACGGTTTCCCAAACGGGCAACATCCATCATGGCAGAAAGCGCATTCCTAAATTTGTAGGTCTCAATACTTTCACCAACCAAATTATAAGCGTTACCTATTTGCGTATATATTTCTTCGTTTTTAAGTTCCGCTCCGCCCATTACAATCCCGTCGTAATACTTGTGCATCAGTATCATCACACGGTTTACAAAATTCCCCAATATAGCAACCAACTCGTTATTTACCCGGGCTTGGTAATCTTTCCAGGTAAACTCGCTGTCGCTGGTTTCGGGCATAATGGATGCAAGTACAAAACGCAATTCATCTTGCTTGCCCGGAAATTCTTCTAAATATTCATGCAACCAAACTGCGTGGTTTCGAGAAGTGGAAAGTTTATCACCTTCCAAATTCAAAAATTCGTTGGCTGGGACGTTTTCAGGTAAGATATAATCGCCGTGCGCATTTAAAATGGACGGAAAAGTTATGCAATGGAATACGATGTTATCCTTCCCGATGAAATTTATCAGGCAAGCATCATCAGCACTATCAGCTTGTTTTTTCCAGTAGAGTTGCCAATCTTTATCATTATCTAAAGCCCATTGTTTAGTGGCAGAAATGTATCCAATTGGTGCATCCAGCCACACATATAATTTCTTGCCAACAGCTTCTTCTAATGGAACATCAATTCCCCAATCTAAATCTCGGGTCATGGATCGTGGCTGCAAACCTTGTTTCAGCCATGAGCTGCATTGCCCATACACGTTGGTTTTCCAAATATCTTTTTTGCCTTCCAATAACCATTTTTCCAACCAAGGCTGGTATTTGTCCAAGGGCAAATACCAATGTTTTGTTGGTTTTAAAATAGGCTTATTACCACTTAAAGTGGATTTGGGATTTATTAAATCTGTAGCATTTAAGGTACTTCCACATTTTTCGCATTGGTCTCCGTAGGCATTATCATTACCACAGTTGGGGCAAGTACCGATAATATACCTATCCGCTAAAAACTGTTGAAACTCCTCATCGAAATACTGATCAGAGTATTTTTCAATAAACTCTCCTTTTTCGTATAGATTCAAGAAAAACTCTTTGGAAAGGTCATGATGAATGGGAGATGAAGTACGGTGATAAATATCAAAGGCAATCCCAAAATCTTGGAAGCTATCTTTTATTTGATGGTGGTATTTATCAATTATGGCCTGCGGTGTGGTATTTTCTTTTTTGGCTTTTATGGTGATGGCCGCACCATGTTCGTCGGAGCCACAAACGAATACCACATCTTTTCGCTTTAAGCGCAAATGCCGCACAAAAATATCGGCTGGCAAATAAGCTCCCGCCAAATGGCCAATGTGCAACGGCCCGTTTGCATAGGGCAAGGCAGAGGTGACGGTATATCTTTTAAATTTGTCTTCTATCAAAACTTTAAACTAAAATCTCGCAAAGATAAATTTTTAGGTGGGTAATGAAACAAGGTTTGACTTTAATGTTTGAGTTTGACAAATAACATAGCGGATTTTTTACCAACCGATTTATGCTATCAACTTTGCGTCGCATTACCCATTAAGTGCAAAAAATTATTTCTCTGGTTCTGGGTCAGTGGGTATATTTTCCACTTTAGGCTCGTTGTCCAAATCATCGAATTGCGTATCTTCATCGCCATTTTTCTCTTTGTAGGATCCTTCAGGCGAAGGTTCCAAATTACCGTTACGACGGTCAGCTTCTTTTTTTGCTCGTTCTAATTGTTCTTTTAACCGGGCATCTGGGTGTGAAGGTTCAGCACCAGACTCCCATTTTTTTTCTTTTGCCATAGCAATATTTATTTCTTTTACAAGCATCAACAATCAAGCCATGCTATTTCAAACTTATTTGTCTTTTAATGCTTTCTTCCAAAGAAATAAAGGTTTCGGTACGTTGAATACCCGCGATAGATTGCACTTCTTCGTTGAGCACATGACGCAAATGATTGGTATCCCTACAAATGATTTTGGCAAACATAGAATAAGCTCCGGTGGTATAGTGCAACTCCACTATTTCGCTTATCTTTTTAAGTTGTGCTACAGCATCATTATAAATAGATCCCTTTTCGAGATAAATTCCTAAAAACGCACAAACATCGTAACCTACTTTTTGAGCATCTACGATAAGGTTAGACCCTTTTATGATACCCAAATCTTCCATTTTTTTCATGCGCACATGTATGGTTCCGCCCGATACGATTAACTCTTTTGCTATTTCTGTGTAGGCTGTTGTGGCATCTTTCATCAAGATAGAGAGTATATCAATATCCAGATTATCAATTTCTAAATTAAGACGGCTTTTATCAATCATGTTTTAATATATTTTATGATTTAGCAAGTATAAATAAAAATTATATAAAAAATAAATTATTTTATTATAATATTTGCAACGTATATAGTATTCTATTACATTTGTTTTAGACAATTAAAAATCGGCACAACCGAAAAACTTTTTGAATAAATACACTGTAGGGTGGTGAAATTGGCAGACACACCTCCTTGTCTCGGTGGCGAAGATTTGGGAAAGTCCAGCAATGGTACATAACTGCTTCGTGTAGGTTCGACTCCTACCCCTACAGCCCCTTCATAATTGGTTTATAATTGGTTAGTTTAAGCTCCTTCTCCCCGTTGGAGCTTAACTTTTTTAGAGACTTTTCACAAAAAAAAGAGCCGATTGAATTCTATCAAACGGCTCTAAAAACTTTAGATATTAAAATAATCTCCTAAAAATACACTCCCGTACTTTCAATAACTTTTTGGTAAACCACATCGCCCCTACCATTTTCAATAGATATTACCCCTTTGTTGTTATATTTATTCTTCATAACAAATGCAAAAGTTTTGCCCGGGTTAATAACTGGCAATTTGTATAATTCTCCTTTTGATCTGTAATCTTTCACATTTTCTGACCAGTAAAACTTGAAGTCTCTGAGTTGGTAAGATGGGAAACCTAAACTGGCTACAACTTCTACGGATATATTATTTTCTCTGTTTCTGTTTAACCCGGTTACATCAATGGGGCAGTTCAATTCCCTCAATATTTCAGCAGAAGGTTTAGGGTTGCCCTCAAAATCGTAAACGCCATGCACCCGTGTGCTATGGAAACCATATCTACCACCGCCCATGTGCGTGCGATAATCGTTCATACAAAAATAAATAACTCCAGCGATATAGGATTTGCTTTCGTACACCGAATAATTATTTATCATATCTACCACACGCTTTTGGTCGTTTCCCCAGTTCTCTGGCTCGCATAAGCCAAACTCACTAATCATTAAAGGCATTTTTCTGTTCTCAACCTGTATGCTGTCCATTAGTGGCCCCCGACCAGCTCTTGCTTGTCGGTACCAAGTAGAATGGTAATCGTTGTACATCATTACATCGCCATAACTGGTTCCATCTGCTAAAATTCCCGGATTCCATGAACGTGCCCGACCCAATGTGTTACTCACATAGTTTACCAATCTGGAATTGTCTAAGGTTTTTGTATAGCGATACAATTCTTTGATACCATCGATATTAATCTGGTCTCTGGCTCCAACCTCGTTGCCCACGCCCCATGAAACTATACTAGGCTCACTATAAGAGTTAGCTATCATTTCATCTAACTGAAATTTGGCTATGCGCATTATGGTATCTGTCATTACAGTTTTAACTCCCCAAATCGGAATCTCTTGTTGAATCATGACTCCATTTTTGTTACACCAATCATATACGTAATCATCCTGTTGCAAATGGAAACGGGTATACATCGTATTCAGATATTTTAAAGTTTCTAAACTTTTCCGTATCTCATCCTTATTTTCGGCCATTCCATTCTTCAGGCTCGAACCGCCCATCCATTCTACACCTGCGGTACGTATGGTTTCCCCATTGAAAACAAACTTATCTCCAACGGTTTTAAACTCGCGGAAACCAAAATCTGTGGTATCGGCATCGGTAGATTTGTTCTTATATAAAACCGATAATTTGAAGGTGTACAAATTAGGGTCGTTGAAGTGCCACCTATTGATTCTGTCAAAGGCAATATCAAATTGGGCTTCTCCATTTTTAATAATTGGCGTTAATTTTTTGGCATATATTAGTTTTGAGGTAGATTGGTTGCACTCATTTATTTTGACGTTAAATGCAACTTTGGAAATATCTATCTTACCTAGTTCTGCCAATTTAATTTTTATGCTTGCCATACCTTTCCCATTAAGTGTGGGAGTAGATAAATCTGGCTTAGCCAAAATATGTATAAATTCTATTCTGGGCCTTTGTGTGGAAACCATTCGTACAGAACGAATAATGCCGCCATCGTTAGCCCAATCGAAACTGATAGAATAAGGAATGTTTTCCTTTGAAAAAGAATTATCTGCCAATACAACAATGCTATTTTCTTTACCTGCTACCAGTAAATTGCTGGCTTCTATAAAAAACTTTGTAAAGCCGGATGATTTATGACCGCCAGCTTTTTGTCCGTTTATCCAAATGGATGCATCGTGGTAAACAGCATCAAATTGTAATTTGATACTAGAGTTTTTCCATTTTGCAGGAACAAAAACTTTCTTTTCATACCAAGCCCAGCCATGGTATTTTGCGGTTTTTTCAACAGTATTCCAAGTATGCGGTACAGAAACATTCTCCTTATAAACCGGTAGGCCGTTTTGATACCATTTGCTAGTTATGCCGTTCTTGTTGGAATCTGTTGTAAAACTCCAAACTCCGTCTAAAGATATTTTTTCGCGTTGGGCAAATATTTTGAATGAAAAAACGATAAGTAATAAGGGCAGTAAAAAAACTTTTTTGAGCATAGTGGTTATATTTTGGGTAATTAATTAAATATTAATTTAAACTGAGTAAAAGTAATTAAACTTATCACGTTATTGACTGATTAAAATTGTTTGCAATTTCTGATAAGTTAAAACTTCACTCGGTAAAAATTTACTGCTCGTCATATATTTTTTCAAACTATACAACAATTGTTCGGCTTCAGGCCTATTGTCTCGGTCTGATAATAAATCAATGCCTGATACCAACAAACTTCCTTTTCCCACCTTGCACTCAAAAATTAAACCCAATGGCTTTGCAGTTACCCAATCATCAATCACCCTTACTATGGGTTTCAGGGTCGGAGATAATTTGCCCATATTTATTGCATTGGAATGACTCATCGCATCCCACCATTGCCAATTGCTATGATATTGTGTGGGATATTCCGCTAGTGCGGGATGATTTGGATTGCACAAAATACCCAAGGTATGAGGTGCTTGGTTGTTTGTCCAACTGGTATTCCAAAAAATACTTGAAAAACCGATGGCAACTTCGGCACCGCTGCCCACTTTTACACTTCCCTTTTTTAAGGTCAACAACACTTTTCCACCTTCTTCCAAAATCTTGTTGGCTGCTTTATCCAAAATTTGGGTAACCAGAATATTATCATTCAATAATGGAGGGTTGGTTTTAGGATAAACAAAAATATCCCAAGAGTTTTTGACATCATTAACCATAAGGTTTAACTTCAATTGAGATGCCTTCTGCACGGTAGCTAAAGATTGATTGATTACGCCCAATTGTAAACCGTTGCCTATGGCAATATCCGTACGGTTTAGTGTTCCTTCAAATAAAACATTGCCTTTAATATCTGTAATTTGCCATTTGGGCAATACATTTTTTAAAGTAGTTTGCCCAAAATGCGCTACCTCTATAATTGCTTTTAAATCCTCATCGTTATTAAATATCATTTTTGGCAGCCTAGCCAACAAAACGGTTGTATCGCAAAAGCTTTTAAATTCTTTGGCATTTACATATTTTTTAGAATCCCAAAAAGGGTCTAATATACCCACTAATGCAGTGCCCTGCCCCGGAAAATCATGCAAATCCAACAACTGAAAACCTCCAAAATTAGGCGTACGCAACGCAGCCTCAATCTCGGCCTTGTAGCATAATACCTGTAATTTCCCTGACGCTAAAACAAAGCTGTCGGCTAAATTGAGCATGCCATTTTCGGTTATGCGATCCTTAAAAATCTCGAATGCAGTAGGTTTTAAAAAACCGTTGTATTTGGGCATTTCATCAAAATTTGGATATACGCACCACTGCCCAATTTCATGGCTGATGGTTGGTTGCGCCCATTTTACGTTACTAAACGCCCAATCATAATCGCTATTTGGTGAGCGGGCATTGATGATGCTGTGAACCCCGGCTTCCCATTGTTGAATACGTGGATCAGGTGTTACGTTGAAATCATTCTCAGGAACTATTGGCCAGCCAGATGCGGTGGTGTACAATCGCCTAGCGTCTTTGGCTTTCCAATATTTAACAAAATTGGTCAAAAACGGAATTAGGTTTTTGCCGCGAGGTTCGTTACCATAAGACAGGGTGCAAAAAGATGGATGGTTGCCATAACTTTTAACAATGCGGTTACTTTCGTCGTAAATGAATTTATCTATGGGTTTCCCATCGCCAAAAATCGCCCAGCTACTCGCCTCTACAGACAAATAAAAACCCATTTGATCTGCTGCTGTAAAAGCAGCTTCTGGTGGGCACCAAGAATGGAAACGTACATGGTTTAACCCGTGCTCCTTGCAAATCTTAAAGATTCGCAACCAAGATGGCACATCGGTTGGCGGGTATCCCGTTTTCGGGAAAATAGCACATTCTAGAGTTCCACGTAAAAATATGGGTTTGCTGTTAACAGTAAATTGTTTACCGTTCGCTCTGAAACTCCGCATTCCAAAACTTATTGGTTTGGTTGAGTCTGCACTTTTCAAAGATACTTGCAGCGTGTATAAATTTGGGTTAAACTCATCCCACAACAGTGGTTTTGTTCCCATATCATAATCAAATTCCAGAAAATTGGAATCAGCTATAAAGCGGATTTTCTTGGTTAAGGCAGGGAGAATTGCGCTGTTATTTTCGCCCAGCACAACTAACTTTATAATATCTTTCACTGGTCTGCCGCTGGTGTTTACCACCGTGGCCTTTATGTGAATTTTTTTAAGTTCTACATCGGTAAAAACCTGAACATCAGAAATTTCTAACGATGGTTTTTTCATTAATTTAAACTCGCCAACCACGCCATTCCAATTGGTTTGAGTATTGTCGCTCACACTGTGCGCATCTAAACCTACTTCAATATCTTTGATACGGTTATCAATTCTAATAGTGATGGTGTGCTGGCCTACTCCTAATAATTTTTTGGCAATGGTATGAATTTGCGGAACAGCCAATGCATTTTGCATCCCAATTTTATGGTTATCAATCCACAAGGTAGATTCCCAATGGCAACGTTCCATGAACAAATCGGCCATATTATTATCCCAACCCTTTGGTATGTTGATTTTTTTCTGGTACCAAGCAACGCCAACATAATGCTTTATCGGCTGTAGCCAAAAAGATATTTTCGTATTTTTTGGGTCGCGGTATTTGGCATACATCGGGTCTTTAAACCAAACCTCATTCCAGATAGCGCCCGTCCATTTGGTGTTAACGCTTACTTCATCTCCCTTGTTATTGCCCGTCATAGATCCCGGCAAAGTGATTTTATCGTTTAATGAATGGTTGTAAAATTCATTCTTAATCCCGACATCCAAAGAATCTATTTGAAATGCCCATTCGCCGGCCAAGTTTATTTGGTTGTTTTGCGCCAATACATTGCAGCCAAAAAATAGAAACGAAATGCATAAAAGCCAGCTGGGTATATAACCTTTAAAAGAAAATATAGAAATATTTTTAGGGCGTTTTAACACGCTGTTCGCTAAATCTTTTTGGCCGAAAAAGCCAAAAAGTATGCCGCTGCCATCGTTAACGCAAACCTGATTAAACATCTAAATCCAAATTAATGAGCAAATGTGTTAGGGGAATCCATTTCTTCTAAGGTTTTGCCCTTGGTTTCTTTTACCTTGATTTTGATGAAAATAAACCCGGCTACACATATTGCAGCATACATCCAAAACGGCCCATACGTACCTATTTTTTCTGCCAAAATGGGGAAGGTAAATACCAGCACAAAATAGGCTGCCCAAAGTGAAACCACTGCCACCGAAGAAGCTAAGCCTCTTATTTTATTAGGGAAAATCTCTGATATTAGCACCCAAGTTACCGGTGCCAAAGACATGGAATAAACACTTATGGCGGCCAATACCACAATGGAAACATAAATTGTAGACGCTTGGTTTTTCAATAACATTGCTAATATGATATACAAAATTGCCAAAGCACCGGAACCAAAAAGCATCAACGGCTTACGACCCAATTTATCTACCTGCCACATCGCAACCAAAGCAAAAATAAGGTTTACTACACCTATGGCCACGGTCTCGAATAATTGCTCGTTTAGGGATGCGCCCAAGGCAGCGAATATGGTTGAGGTATAATTGAAAACCACATTGATGCCGCACAGTTGTTGAAAAACCGCAAGGGTAATTCCGATGACAACCGCTGGCCTAACAGCTTTGGCAAAAACAGCGGCATAGCTAGCTTTTTGTGTATCTCCCTCAAAAGATTTTTTTATATCAGCCATGGTGCTGTTTGCAAATGTTGCATTGCCAATTTTGTTTAGTACGCTTTGAGCTTTTTCTAACTTTCCAGCTTTTACCAAATATCTGGGGCTTTCTGGCAGCCAAATCAAACCTACCAAAAACAGTACGGCCGGTATAGCACCCAAACCAAACATCCATCGCCATGCTTCAGGCCCGTTATCGGCCAATGAATAATTTACAATATTGGTAACCAAAATACCTATCACAATAGTTAACTGGTTAATGGCTACATTTCGGCCACGCACGCTTGCCGGAGAAATTTCTGCAATGTACATCGGACTAAGTATGGAAGCCATACCCACTCCTATGCCTGCCATAAAACGGAAGGCCACAAAAATATCTAATTGATTGGAAAGTGCCATCCCAATAGATGAAAAAGCGAAAATAACGGCAGAAAACATTAAACCTGGTCTGCGGCCCAATCTATCAGCTATGTTACCAGCAACTAAAGTCCCTACTATACAACCCAAAGCTAAAGAGCCCGTTAAAAAACCTTCCCACCAAGCACTTAAACCAAATACATCTCGCAAAAAAGGTAACGCTCCCGTAATTACGGCAAAATCAAAACCGAACAGATATCCGCCTAAAGCGGAAATAAACGAGATGCCTAAAATGTATTGATTATTATAGCTTGCTTTTAAATTATCCATTCTTGATGTATTAACTACGGTTATTATTTAGTGTCTCGTAAAAAAGATATCATTCCCAAATGCACGGAAGCGCCTTGGTGGTTAACATCGCTCTCTAAAATTTGCTTAAACAGTTTACTGGCCTCATCAAAATTGGCTAAGCCCAATTGGCCCAAGCCTTTTAAATACTGGCAGTGAATTTTGTTTTTATGGTTTAAATCTTGGTCGAAAACCAACAAGTCTGGCAATGATACGGCAAAATAATCCAATTTTACTTCGCTGTTCAAATGTTGGTTTCCAAACTCTATCAAACGGTTAAATATTTGATTTGCTTTCTCTTGTTCGCCCAATTTCAACCAAGCCAAACCTTGGTAAAATATCTTATCAGGCTGTGGGTCGTTGTAAAAAATAGCTTGTACGGGTTCGCTAATTCCTAGGGTTGCTTCCTGAAAATAGTTCTTCGCTTTTAGCTGATCTATCTTTTCATGAGCGCAACCTTTTAAATAAAGAATATCGTTCTCCTGCACACCAAACAATTTTCCCTCGCCCAAATTGTGCGGGTAACTATCGGTATCAGATAAATAAGTGAATGCTTTTTCGAATTCGTGGTTTTTTATGGCAGCTTTTGCCAGCTCTATATTGGTTTGTAAAAACTGACCAACAATTTTACCTTCGCCACCTTCCCAAGGATGAAATTTACGGGTCTGGATGAGTTGGTGCGCTTCATCGAAAGCGCCTGTATTGTTCAACAAGGTAATTTTCTCCAAAAATAAATCGTCGCGACTTTCCACTAAATCTGAATATTTCTCCAACAAATCAAATCTCTTTCGAACGGGAGAATTGGTTTTCTTGTACAATTGATCCAACTCCATTAGTACCCTTGCATCGGTATCATCCAAATAAAAAGCCTTTTCTAGTGCATCAATTGATTTTGCTATCTCTCCCAAGTTGTTGTGGTAAGCGAGGGATAAGTTACGCCACACGGTAGGGAAAGATTCGTTCAGCCTTGCCGAACTTTCCCAATTACTTATCGCATCGGCATATTGCCTCTTATCGTACCAAAAATTACCCAAATAATAAGGTGCTTTAGCATCGGATAAATTCATTTTTTTGGCATCTTCCAATACCGACACATCTTCTATACGGTGCGGGAAACAGAAATCTGATGGTTGCGAACTTGCTTTTTTATAATAGTTTAAGGCTTTTTCTGACTCACCAAGTTGTTGAGAAAAATACCCCAAATAATAATAAACCATTGGATTTACATCCGTATTTTCTTGAGCGTAAATCTCTAGCAATGCAATGGCTTCTTCATAAAAACCTGCCTTGGTGTAATCTAAAGCATATTCTATATAATTATGCACATAGTTGCGCATTGATTTTTTCAGTGCATTTAAGGCTTTATTTGCAACAGCTAAATCTTTGTCTTTGTAGATAAGGTAATGCTCAAACCTGCATCCGAAATTAAAGCCGTCAATCTCCAGAGATTCCTCAATCAATTTGATTGCTTTTTCAGGCTGATTGGTTTTGCGAAGTAAAACAGCTTTTAAGTGCCTAACAGAGTGACTGTGCCAATTTTTAACCAATGATAGGTCGGCCAGTTTTAGTGCTTCATGAAAATCCTTTTTGATAGAAGATAGTGTACTTAAGGCAAAAAAACTTGCATGTTGCCAAGCATCGTTCCAAGTGCTTTTATAAAACGCATCGTAAGCTTCGTTTAGTTTGCCCTGTAATTTTAAAGACCAGCCTAAATTATAGTAAGGTTCGCCATCGTACGGGTTAGGATTTCTGAGCGTTAAAGTCTCAATTGCTTTTTCGAAGTATGGAGTTGATTCTGCAAATTTACCGCGTTTCAAGAACCATAAACCTAAAGCATTGTTGTTTCTTACATCGGTGTTATCTCGGCGCAAAGCCTCTTCATAATAATCTTTCGCAGAATAGGTGGCGTGGCGATATTGCTCGAGATGCAGCCCATTCAAGTACAATAACTCTGCACTTTCCAAATCTTTAGGGGCTTTAGCTGGTTGTGCAGCTTTGGGCGTTTCGGACAAGCCAGGCATTTCGGGCTTGTAATTAACCAAAACGTTGCCGTTAGCTTGTTTAACAATTAATTCAAAATCTGATAGCTGGTCAACTTTTGAATGAACCTCAGTTTCAAATACTTCCCTCGGAGAAATGTTTGATTTAGCTTCAAATACAACGTTTCCATTTTGTGTAAGCACGATGCTGGCATTTAGGTATTCGGCAGTTGCATACACTTTTATAGATAATCCTTTGGGTGTTTCTTCCAAATTAAGCATTGCCTCTTTAGTGGCATTCTTTACCATCCCAACCTTGGTATAAGGCATAAAATATTGGGTAAAGGTTTTTTGCTCTTGAGGATTTATCCATGAAAAATCGGGTTGGTTATCGGTAAACATTCCCGTCATCAATTCTATATATGGTCCATCTTCGTCGGTTAGATTTCTATCCCAGGCTTGTCCAAAATCTCCATTGCCCCAAGTCCATTGTTTTTTCCCGGGAGAGATATGGTGATTGGCAACATGCAATAATCCAGCTTCGGTATCATGCTCATAACCTCCCATAAAATCATATTTAGATTTGATGGCCATATAGGAAGTAGGAACAGGGATATTTTTATAACGAGAAATATCTGTTCCCGGAGAATAATCAACTTTATAATAAGTACCCGTTGCAATCGGGAAAGTGGACACATCTCTTTTACCATGATCAAAAACGGCATGCACATCTGGCGGAAAAACCGATTGATAATAATCATTAACCTTTACGGCTGGGTTTGCCCACCATAAAAATGTTTGTGCAAAAGGTGTTCTATTGTACAATTTTCCACTGATTTCTATGTAAGCTTTTCCCGGATGCAATGTAAAACCCACCATTCCCTTTGTGCGGAACATCAATTCTACCTCGTTAATCCATACCGTTTTACTGCCATCTTCGTTTTCTCTCAAATCAAAATCAACGGCATTAAATGTAGATGGACGGTGATGTTGAGGCCAATTAAATTCTATGCCACCAGAAATCCAAGGACCTGTTAAACCCACAAATGCAGGCTTTATCACTTGGTTATAGTAAATGAAATGGCGCTCTTTTACCTTATCCCAAGCCATTTGGATTCTTCCGCCCAATTCCGGCAAAATCATCACCTTGATATATTCGTTCTCTATGTAAAGCGCTTCGTAAAACTTATCAACTTTTTCATCGCTCACTTTTTCTACAACTGGGTGCGGATAAACTACACCACTGCTGCCTTGATATACTCTTTTTTCTAAAAATATGGGATTCTTCTCTGGCTTGCCTATTTCGTAAGTCGGAATAGAAACGGTTTCTTGCCAAACCTTTACCTCGTTGCTCATAAAATATTTTGTTTTATAATTGGATTACAATAATGGAAAATTTATGAGGAATTAATAATGGAGTATTTCTTCATATTGATGGATTTTCTTACTATTGTATCAAAGTAATATAGCTGATGATGCATAAAAAACAAGGCTTTGATGGACAAAGAGCCGTTGTGATACCTCCTGTTGTGATTAAGGATTTATGTAAAAAAAATACGCTAATAAAAGGTTTATACTTAACGGATATTGGTTACTACCCTAAAGCCAAATTCCATTACCGCAACCGAGAGCAAGGGGTAAAAGAACATATTTTGATTTATTGTATAGAAGGGGAGGGAAAAGTTAAAATTTCTGATGCCAGCTTTAAAATCAACAGTGGCGATTTTATCATTATACCCGCTAACAATTCTCATTCTTACGAAGCTAATGTGTACGATCCCTGGACCATATACTGGTGCCATTTTAATGGTGACCAAAGCCAAGCACTGATGAGTACACTAAACAAAAACAACACAAGTTATAAAGGTAACGTGGTATATTCTGATGAGAGGATCAATCTCTTTAATCGCATGTACCAGCTTCTAGAAAAAGGTTACAGTTTGGAAAGCTTAAGTTTCGTAAACATGATTTTTCCCTTTTTTATTGGTTCCTTTTTGTACAAGGATAAATTTAATAGTGCATTGGTACAAAACAAGGATTTGTTGGTTGAGCAATCTATTGAGTTTATGCAGCACAATTTCGATAAATCTTTATCACTTGCTGATTTTGCGGCGCAACTCAATTTTTCAGTGAGTCATTATTCATCTGTATTTAAGAACAAGACAGGATATGCGCCCATAGCCTATTTTAATCAAATAAAAATGCAAAAAGCCAGTCAGTTTTTACATTTCACTGCTTTAAGAAACAAAGAAATTGCAGCTAAGGTAGGTGTGGATGATGCTTATTATTTTAGCAGACTTTTCACTAAAACCATGGGTATATCGCCTAAAGCTTACCGGCAATCCAGAAACACAAAAAGTGATAGAGCTTAGAAAAACCAAAAAGTAAAGGGATTTGAATAAACGGATGATTTACCAATAAAACCTAAAAATAGAACCACAGTTAAACTCAGGATATTACTGATGGAGAAATATTAATTATAATTTAATGATGCTATTTTTACCACAATAATGGCCTACAAATTTATTGATAACTACCGCGAAAAAGGTGCCCGGAAAAAGCTCGTTATTGAGCTGAAAGAAAAAAAAGGAATTACGGATGAAAACGTACTGGCGGCCATAGGAAAAGTAAAGCGCCATTACTTTTTTGATGAAACATTTTGGGCGCAAGCCTATTTAGATAAGGCTTTCCCTATTGGCGACGGGCAAACCATATCAAACCCCTATACGGTTGCCTATCAATCGCAATTACTCCATATAAAAAAAGGAGATAAAATTTTGGAAATAGGTACTGGCTGTGGTTACCAAACTTGTGTATTATTGGAAATGGGTGCCGAGGTTTATACCATTGAAAGGCAAGAAGCTTTATACAACCGTACCATAAAAGTATTGCCGTACATAGGCTATAATGCCCATTTTTTTTTAGGTGACGGCTCTAAAGGCAAACCAGATTTTGCGCCTTACGATAAGATAATAGTAACTGCCGGTGCACCATTTGTACCTGAAATATTACTTCGTCAGTTAAAAATTGGGGGTATCTTGGTTATCCCAGTTGGCAATGAAAAAGAACAAAAAATGGTAACCATGTTACGAGTTTCAGAAAATGATTTCGAGAAATTTGTTTTGGATACCTTTAGGTTTGTACCACTTTTGGGCGAGCAAGCTTGGTAAAACTACCCCTTCATCGCCTTATCCATTTCACGTTTTACGTCTCGGTCTTTTAAGGTTTCTCGCTTATCGTACATCTTCTTACCTTGCGCCAAGGCGATATCCATTTTCGCAAAACCTCTTTCACTGATGAAAATTCGCAAAGGCACTATGGTTAAACCTTTGTCTTCTCCCTTTACCAGCAATTTCTTTAATTCTTTTTTGTTCAACAAAAGTTTGCGGTCGCGTTTGGCGGCATGATTGTAAAAAGAACCATGCGAATATTCGGAAATATCCATATTCCTTACATACAATTCGCCATTGATGAAATTGCAAAACGCATCGCCAATATTGGCCTTACCCTGCCTGATAGATTTGATTTCGGTACCCAACAATTTTAGACCGGCCGTATATTTATCAAGAATCTGATACTCGAAACTGGCTTTTTTATTTCTGATGTTAATATCTGTACCCATACAATCAATTCAAGCAAATATTAATAATAAAGTAGAGAGAAAAAAATGTTGATTACATCCAAGGATATAATTCAATAAATGACTGTTTGATATTTGGAAGTATTTGGGCGTTTTAACACGCTGTCCGCTATATCTTTTCCCTTAAGGTACTGCTTATTTCAAATTAAGAGTAAGGGAAAAGCCTGCCTGCCGGCAGGCAGGGATGCCGCTTCCATCGTTAACGCATTGCAAGCGGCATAATCTTTATAGATTAACATTCAATTCCGATTTAACAGAATATAAAACCTGTCTATTTATTCAACTTGGCTAATTTTCCATCAGCAATAAAATCGGTAACTATCAATAAACTTTCTTCCTTGATAAAGTCGTAACTTTTTTCTCCCTTGGGTTTAGTTTCTCCCTTTTTTAAGGCAATTAGGCCTCGCGAAACACGTCTTGTATTTTCTCTTGTCAAGCTTTTTTGTTCTTCGTCGTCCCTTTGTTTTTTAAGTACGGTTTCGCTAAGCGGAACAGATTTTTCGTTATCCTTATTTTTAAATTCGGCAATATCCTCCAACAAATAGTTGTACTCTTTGCTGGTTTTCATGCGCTGATGGTGTTGCTTGGCTAAAAATGCAAGGTCTGTTTTTAAATCGCCCCAAGGCTTGTAATTACTGCTTTTTATTTCGTCCCAAGGCATTGCAGATTTTTCTGAACTTTCGCCATACTTATCTGCCGGAAAAACCGTAGGAAAAGAAATATCTGGCGTAACGCCTTTGTGCTGGGTAGAGCTGCCCGTTATTCTGTAAAATTTGCCGGTAGTTAAGTTTATCTGACCGCCTTTATCGCCCAAAGCCGGGTCAACCCTACTCATATCAATGGCCGATTGTACAGATCCCTTGCCATAAGTGGTATTGCCCAAAATAATTCCACGACCATAATCTTGTATAGCACCCGCAAATATTTCTGATGCCGAAGCACTAAACCTATCCGTTAAAACTGCCAATGGTCCGCTCCAGGTTATGTTAGGGTCTTCATCCTGATCTACCTCTATCCTATTTTTTGCATCCCTAACTTGCACTACTGGCCCTTTACTGATAAATAAACCCGTTAATTCTATGGCTTCCAATAAAGATCCGCCGCCATTGCCGCGTAAATCTATCACCACCGCATCAACCTTACTGTTTTTTAAGGAGTCTAAAATTAATTTTACGTCTCGGGTGGTAGATTTATAGTTGGCTTCACCTGCTTGCATAGCTTTAAAATCTGCATAAAAAGCAGGTATTTCTATAATGCCATAAGTGAAAATTCTTCCGTTTTTTACCACGGTTTTAATTTCTTTTTTTGCCGACTGGTCTTGCAAAATTATTTTCTCTCTGGTAATCGGAATTATCTTTGGCGCAGCCGATAAGTCTTGGTTTTTGGATAATATTTTTAAACGCACAATGGTGCCTTTTTTACCACGGATTAAAGCAATGGCATTATCTAAACGCCATCCGATAACATCCGTAAACTCGCCATCTTTACCTTGTGCAACACCAATGATCTTATCGTCAATTTTCAATAATTTTATTTTATCTGCCGGGCCGCCCGTAACAATGCTTTTGATGGTAACAAATTCATTTTCAGAAGATAGTGTAGCACCAATACCTTCTAATGAGCGTGCCATATCTATATTGAAATTAGCGGCGTTGGCCACATTAAAATAACTGGTATGCGGATCAACCGACTCTGTAAAAGCCGCCATAAATACTTGAAAAGCATCTTGATTGTTAATTTTGTTAGATTGTGCTAGCAGATTTTCGTAACGTTTTTTTAGAGAGCTTCTGATTGCAGTATCGGCTTTGCCCGCAATTTTAAGATTCAGAAAATCATATTTTACTTTTTTGTTCCACGATGTATTACTCTCCAATTCGCTAGAGAACCAAGGTAGCTTTTCGCGATTGTAGGTATAGTTGTCTGCCTTGGCAAAATCAAAATTTTTGGTAAGCTCCTGAATAGAAAACTTCAGCTTTTCGTTGTATCTTTTTTGATAGGTATTGAAAATGAAGAATGGAGTGGAGAGTTCGCCTTTTACCAGATCATTATCCAAAGTGTTGCGGTATTGCTGAAAAGAGGCAATATCACTGGCCAAGAAATAGCTTTTGTTGGGGTCCAAACCCTTCAAATAAGTATCAAATATTACGGCCGAAAGTGAATCATCCAAAGCCACTTTTTTATAGTTGTAATTGGTTATTAATCCGGCAACATCTTTTGTGATCAATTCTTGCTGGGCATCAGGTTTTAAATTGTTAGATCCTGGAACATCAATGGGCAAACGGGGCGTGGCACTGCAAGCGGCCGAAACGCCAACACAAATCCCGATGATTATTTTTCTTAACATATCTTTTATCTTTTCAAACTCGGTTCGAGCAATTGGCATCCTTAACGTTTATATGGTGATATAATTTTCTAAATTAAGCAAAAATGGTGCGCAACCGAAAAGGTTTTTAAATAAATACTGTGAAATAAGGGTTTTAGATTGGGGAGAAAGATTTGCAGAGTTGTAAACCTTACGATTTTTACTTCGAGGTTACAAACATAAAGTTGTTGATGGAATGATTTCGATTGGTTGGGTTTGCTACCGATGGCTTTTATTTGTGGAGTTTGAAAACTCCTTTTCATTTAACAATCCTGAGAACGTTGCGCTAACTTACAGGATTAATGGAGATTATTAAAAATTCATATCAAAACGTCCTTCTCTTATCTCTACTTTTTCTCCTTTATTATTAACAGCATCAAACGAAAATGCGCCGGAAACAATGTGCTTAATTTGGTCATATTTAGTTATATTAAGTTTACCGGTATATTGATTATTGGTTCTGTATTCTGAACTTGTCGTTATTTGTCCAATATAATATGCTCCAGATCCCTCACCCTTAAAACCGGTTAGTAGTCTAATAATATCCCCCTGATTTATGTTGAGGCTATCTGTATTAATATTAACATTTTGTAATTTACCACTCTCAGGTTTAATTGTACTTGACAGATGGAAATTATAACCATTATTTATAAATGTTACATTGCATTCCAATACCGGCTTACCAAAACCATAGTTTTTTGACATAAACGCCTCTCCATTTACCAAACAGCCAAAGGTGTTCGCCCCGGTTTGCGTGGCAGGGGGCAAATCATCAATAGGGTTTGCAGATTTTTCTTTTTTGCAAGATGCAGAGAGTATCAATAAGCTGCAAAATGATACAAGTACGATTTTAAGAGTTTTCAAGCTAGTTATTAATTTAGTGTCTTAATTTTTATATACGATTTATGAAGATTATCGTAAATCAAATCTGCCTTCACGTATCTCAACTTTCTCACCATTTGCATTTACCGCATCAAATGAAAACTTACCTGACAAAATGGATAATTTATTATCATATCGGGAAACCTCTAGCACTCTGTTATTTGTTAAATTGGTTTTATATGAATTAAAAACTCCATTATGTGTTATCACATATTCACCTAAAGGAGTATCATTACTATTTAAAATAAATTTAGCGTCGTTTTTAACTTCAAGATCTCTTATATGTATAAGTATCTGAGAATTATTTTTAGAATTGTATGCACTTACGGTAAGTAACATACTACCGTTATAAAATGTGTATTCTTTAAACAAATCAAAACTACCCAACGCCTTATTTTTAGCTGTAAACACTTCGCCGTTTACTAAACACCCAAAGGTATTTTCGCCTGTTTGCGTGGCGGGTGGCAAATTATCTACAGGATTATTTGATTTTTCTTTTTTGCAAGATGCAGAGAGCAGCAAAAAGCTGCAAAATAATATGAGGATGTTTTTGAGGGTTTTCAAATTAGTTATTATTTAATACCTTAATTTTTTATATGCAGTTTACAAGATCATTGTAAATCAAATCTGCCTTCACGTATCTCAACTTTTTCACCATTTGCATTTACCGCATAAAATGAAAATGTACCTGATAAAATATTTTTAGTGGGATCGTAAAATGTAATTTTTAGTATCCCAACTGAATTACCTTTTGTCTTATAAGAATTTATCCCATTACTAATGATTTGCCATTCTCCAACAGAAGTTGTTTCGTTATTTAGAGTGTACTCAGTATTACTTTTAATTAGTATATTTTCAATAAAAATTTTAATAAAAGTTACAGAAGTAGAATTAGAGCTCGACCCACCCACTTGTAAAGTATATGTACCATTGTTAAAATATAAATCTTTAATCAATGAAGAGTTACCGTAAGGCTTTTCCTTCGCTATAAAAGATTCACCATTTACCAAACAACCAAAAGTATTTGCGCCTATTTGAGTAGCAAGGGGTAAGTCATCAACAGGGTTTTTAGATTTTTCTTTTTTGCAAGATGCAGAGAGCAGCAAAAAGCTGCAAAACACTACAATAATGTTCTTGAAAGTTTTCATTTTGAATAATTATATAATAAAAACAAATTAAACATAAGAGTGGGTTACTATTAAACGTGTAAAGTAATTGTTACTCTATTGCTTTAAAATTGAATAACAATTTTACATCTCATTCAAAACAACTTATTTCCCCGTCATTCGCTGCCCAAACCATATAGGGATGCGAGTCGCAATGGTAGATTTCGCCATTGGCACTGATGCCTATTATGCCAGCAAAGCCGTCAAATTCTTTCAGTTCAGTAAATGATTTCTCGCTGGCTTCCTTTAAGGTAAAACCATCTGTTACACGGGTAACTATTTTTGATGCTAAGGAGGCGCTCACAATATCTTCGCCCACGCCCGTACAAGAAACCCCGGCGAATGCATTGGCGTAATTGCCCGCCACGGTTGCAGAATCGCTGACACGACCAGGTATTTCGAAACCCTTACCTCCCGTTGAAGTTGCTGCCGCAATTTTTCCATTGGCATCCAAGGCCACGCAGCCAACCGTTCCCAAGCCTTTATATTTGGCCAATTTTGCCTCATATTCAGCTTTTCTTTGCGCTATTTCTGGATTGTAAAAAGGTACATTTTGAGCTCTTGCAAAATTGAGTGCTTCTTCTCCGCTTAAAACCCTATCTTCCATTTGCAATAAATTTTTGCATAGCGCAATAGGATTCTGAATATCTTGTATATTAATCAAGCCTGCAAATTTATGGGTGTGCCCGTCCATCAAGGCTGCACTCAAGCGTATTTTACCGTCGCTTTGTATTTGAGAACCCGTGCCAGCATTAAATAATGGATCGTCTTCCAATAAACTTGTAGCAAATATGACGGTATCAACAGCAGAATTATTTTTGAGATATTCGTAAGCCTGCGCTACAATTCTTTTTAACGACGCTTGCTTGGCTAATTTAATTTCGGCATTGGTTGCAGATTCGCTAAAGAAACCACCCTGGATTATAATTTTCATTTGATAAGATTTGAATCGGCGTATTACTTTACGTCTTCGTATTCTATAAAATCATCGTCGCCCTTAGCCTTAGGTTGTTTTTTATCCACAGGTGGAATATAATCTACGCTGATGGTTCCGGCGGGTTTTACTTGGCTTTCGTTTGCTTGGTTTTGCCCGTTCATAGAGTCTTGCATTTTATTTACCGCTTTTTTAAATAAAAATGGCAGGAAAATCTTCCCCAACATTTTCAATATATATAAAATACAGATGGCAAATATTAAAAATTTTATTAATCCCATAGTGGATGCAAATATAATGCTTTAACCGATTTAGAATGTAATATGTTGTGTCAAATTTAGGTAGCGGGCATCGAGTTGTGGGCAACGGGCTTCGGGCAACGGGCAACGAGCGGCGGGCTTTTAATGGAAGCCAATTGCAATTGGATACGCTATAGGTTTACTTCCAATCAAAATTTTATGCTAGATTTTAAGTTATGTGTGCAATTAAACTAAGCTTTAGAATATATTTGCAAATATACCTTGCTGCTATCCGATGATGGTTTGATACCGGCAATTATTTAAGATGATATGGAATCTAAAAGACAACAAAAATTCTCTAGAGTGATACAAAAAGAATTGAGCGAGATTTTTCAACGAGAAACTAATACGCTGCTTCCCAATGCCATGATAACTATTACCAAGGTAAGGGCAACTCCCGATTTGGGCATCGTACGTGTTTTTTTAAGCTTCTTTAACACGCCCGATCACGCATTAGCCATCCATACCATTAATGCGCATAATTCAGAAATTAGATACAATCTGGGGAAACGTATAAAAGATCAGGTTAGGGGCGTTCCTCAACTAGAGTTTTTTATGGATGATACCAACGAGTACGTGGATAAAATGGACAAAATTTTTAAACACATACACAAGGATGAAGAGGGGAACGATAATTGAATAAATATCCAAACATAAAACCGTTTGTCTGTATTTACCGTTCTTACTCATATTCTGGTTGATTTACATTAAAGCTATTATGTTATATTTGCCAAACAATTTATAAAAAATGATTTTTAATATATTACTCTTTCTAAATTTAGGTACAGAAGAAGTTATACTCATCGTTTTTGTTGCATTGCTTTTGTTTGGAGGTAAAAAATTGCCGGAACTGGCAAAAGGATTGGGTAAGGGTATGCGTGAATTTAAAGATGCTTCAGACAGTGTTAAAAGAGAAATTCACAAAAATATCAATCAATTAACGGCAGAAGAAGAATTAAAGAGAGAAGACATTTTGCTAGACGCGGAAAGAAAAAGACAAGAAGATTACAGCCCTTCGAATTTTATCGAAGAAAAAACAGAAAACGACGATAATACTATCAATAAAACAATTTAAATAACAAAATTATGGGTTTAGGTGCTCCAGAAATTATTCTAATTATAGTGGCCATATTACTTTTATTCGGCGGAAAAAAGATTCCTGAATTAATGCGAGGCTTAGGTAAAGGTATTAAAGAGTTTAAAGACGCTTCTAACAAACCGGCCGAAGAAGAAAAAAAAGACGAAAAAGTCGTTTAATTTCTTTTTAACCTATTTTATTGCCATTCTTGTAACCTTAAATCTAATTTTGATAAAAAATCAATTTTGGGTTTGAGGTTTTTATTTTTAATTAATGATTGCTGAAAAAGTTTTTTCCTACAACAAACTGATAGATATTCAGAAAGATTTAAAAGACAACAAATTGATT
>ENA-OFCE01000610-OFCE01000610.1-metagenomes-genome-assembly--contig:-NODE-610-length-22685-cov-4.170482_pt1 | contig 22685 bp, 22 predicted proteins | sample MGYA00153388_OFCE01 | MGnify analysis MGYA00153388
GCTGAATCAGGGTCGCCTGGTTTCGATTCCAATTCCACTACCGCCACTAGCCGAGCAAGCCCGCATCGTCGCCCGCGTCGACGAACTGATGCGCCTGTGCGATGCCCTCGAAGCCAAGGGTAGGCTCGAAACGGACCAACATGCCCGCCTGCTCGGCACCCTGCTGGGCACGCTGACCGACAGCACCACACCCGAGGAACTGGCCGCCAACTGGCAGCGCGTCGCCGACCACTTCGACCTGCTGCTCGACCGCCCCGAGGCCGTGGATGCGCTGGAGCAGACCATCCTGCAACTGGCGGTGCGCGGGCTGCTGGTGCCGCAGGATCCGGGCGATGAGCCAGCGGGGGACATGCTGGCTCGACTACGTGCCGTTGAGGATCATCTGGCTGCCCAAGGTAAGACCAAACGGGACAAGACCACGACCTCGGCCGCGACTCTTGAGGCGCCGTTTGAACTCCCCGAGAGCTGGGCTTGGACGCAATTCGCCGAAATCGCGGATATAGCGTCGGATCTCGTTCCACCAGCGGCCTATCAGACGGCATGGCAAGTGGCGCCCGATTGCATTGAAAAAGGTACCGGCAGGCTCTTGGGGCGCCGCACTGTCGGGCCAGATCATCTACTCGAAGATCCGCCCGTCACTGTCGAAGGCAGTAATTGTTGATTTCGCCGGACTTTGCAGCGCGGACATGTACCCGATCAACGCGAGGATTGGGTCTCAGTACTTACTGCTCGTCATTCTCAGTCGCTGCTTTCTAGACCAAGTTGCCGTAGCCGAGAACCGAGTGAAGATGCCAAAGCTTAATCAAGAGGCTCTGACAGGGTTCCTGATTCCGGTGCCCCCTCTCGCCGAACAGACCCGCATCGTGGCCCGCGTAGCCGACCTGCGCGCCCTCTGCGCCAACCTCCGTCAACGCCTGTCCGCCAGCCAGACCACCCAGGCCCATCTGGCCGAGGCCCTGGTCGACATGGCCGTCGCCTGAACGCCCCACGCCGCCATGAACGTGTCCGACCTGCCCCCGTCCCTCGCCGGCACACTGCTGCGCCAGCTGCTGCTCCGCGGCGAGTCGCGGCGGCTGGAGTTCAAGCGCGTCAGCGGCAAGATGGTCGGCAAGGCCCTGGAGACGGTCTGCGCCTTCGCAAACACTCAGGGCGGCACGCTGGTGCTGGGCATGGCCGACCTGAAGGAATTTCAGGACCAGGCGCAGTTGTCCGGCACTGAGGAGAACGCCGAGGCCGTGGACGAGCTGCAGCGCAAGCTGCTGACCGAGTTCCAGCCCGCCCTCGACGGCCTGCGGCTGCAGCGCATCGCCTGCACGTTGCACAACGGGCCAGCCAAGGGGCAGGCGGGCAGCGTGCTGCTGTTGCAGGTGCCGCGCAGCCCGCGCGTGCATTCCATCGTCAACGGCGGCACCTATACCCGGCTGGACGCAGGCAATCGCATGTTGAGCGCGGGCGAGGTCACGGCGCTGTCGTACCAGCGCGGCGAGCGCAGCGCCAGCAGCCAGCCGTGCAGGCGCGCGTACAGCGGCGCGTGATGTCGCTCGGTTAAGTCCAGCCCGACCAAGTCGCGATAGCCTTCTTCGCGGCGGGCGGCCTGCATCTCGGCCCAGGCGGCCAGCGACGCGGGATCGAGCGCGGCCGATTCCTGCGCAACGAAACCGGCCGGCATGCCGTGCCAGGCGCCGCTGCGGTAGCGTTGGCGATGGCCGAGTTCGTGGGCTGCCATCAGCTCGATCGCGGCGTCCTGCAGGTCGGCGTCAGACCGTAGAGCGTCCTGTCGGCCTGCGCAGTGCCGCGTATCGAGAACACCAGCTTGCAGCGGCCGCCGATGTACGACAGCACCAGCGGCGCCGCATTGAGCACGGGCTGCGGCTGGACCGCGGTGTCGAGGTGCATCTGGGCCGCTTTGGCATGTTGCACGACCGGCCAGACGCCCCGCAGCCAGCGTTTCTCGATGTCGCTGAGCTCGGCCGCTGCGCCGCTGAAAGTGGCCGGGCACAGCGCCGGCATGCAGGGCAGGCGGTGCAAATGGGGCTGCCGCTTCATACGGTTTCTTCCGCCCACACCGTTGCGGCTTGAGGCGGGCAGGCGTGAACCGCATAACGGGGTGCGGCACGAGGCGCCGTCACCGCTTCGTCTTGCTGGCGATCAAGCCGCGCCGCGGCGGCTGCGGCGATCCTGCGGGAGCGACGTTCACTCAGGGAGACCCACCATGCGCCATCGAAGCAACCCCCAACACGGCCCGGCCGGCAACGGCATGGCCACCACGGCGCCGCCAGTCCGACGCGCCCTTCGTTTCGCTGCCCGGCGGTGGGTGGTGGCACTGGTCTGGACGGGTCTGATGGCCGGCGCATGGTCGGGCGTGCAGCCACGGCCCGCCTCGGCGCAGGAGGTCGCGCCGCTGTCGCGCGGGGCGCTGCTGTATTCGACCCACTGCATCGCCTGCCACACCGATCAGATGCACTGGCGCGACCAGAAACTGGCGACCGACTGGCCCAGCTTGAAACGCCTGGTCCGCTATTGGCAGACCACGGCCAAACTCAGCTGGGGCGAGCCCGACATCATCGAAGTCACGCGCTATCTGAACGACAGCTTCTACCGCTACGAAGCGCCGACCGCGGCGTGGCGTGACGCGCCAGCCGCGCCGCCCGGTACGGATGCAACGCACGCATTGCGCCCAGTGACGAAATGAACGCGCCGGGGTCGTCCGCGCAAGCACTGCCCGGCTCGCCCGGTGACGTCTGTGCGATCAGGGTCTGACCGGCTGCGCGGTGTTCGTTCCAGGATGGCGCAGCGGCCGGCCCGCCGCACCGCACCGCACCGCACCGAATTGAGTTGAATTGAACTTAACTCACGCTTTCCGCGCAACGGCACGCCACGCGTGCGGCACGCACGGCGGGTTTGGCTCGAGCAACGTCAACGACCCGCGCGGCTGCCGGTTCAAGCGCCAACGTTGCGCCCGAACACGCCGGGCCCGGCGAATCTTGCCCGCAGGCCGAGCCGTTCTTCGATGCGCAGCGCCTCGTTCCACTTCGCCATGCGTTCGCCGCGCGCGAACGAACCGACCTTCAACTGCCCCGCGCCCCAGCCGATCGCCAAGTGCACGATGGTCGTGTCTTCGGTCTCGCCGGAACGGGCCGACACGATGCCGGCAAAACCCAGCGCACGCGCCGTCCGCCAGCAGTCGAGCGTCTCGGTGAGCGTGCCGCGCTGGTTCGGCTTGAGCAGCACCGTGTTCGCGGCGCCGGCCGCGGCGGCCTCTCGCAACAACGCCGCGCTGGACACCAAAAAATCGTCGCCGACCACCTGCATGCGTGTGCCGATTGCGCGCGTAAACCGGGCGAAACCCTGCGGGTCGTCTTCGGCCAGCGGGTCTTCGATGCTGGCGATGGGGAAGCGGTCGCACCAACGCAACAGCAGTTCGATCAGGCCGTCGCTGTCGAGCTCGCGGCGCTCCAGGCCGAGCCGATAGCGGCCGCCGTGGCCGAAGTCGCTGGCCGCCACGTCGAGCGCGATCGCCACCTGCGCCCCAGGCACGAAGCCGGCCTGCCCGATCGCCTCGACCAGGGTGTCGAGCGCCTCCTCGTTGGTGTCGAACGCCGGCCACCAGCCGCCTTCGTCGGCCACGCCGCACAGCGCGCCGCGCCGCGCCATCAGCAGGCCGGCGTGGCGGTAGACCTCGGCGGTCCATTCCAGCGCCTGCGCGAAGCTGTCGGCGCCGGGGCAGACGACCATGAAGTCCTGGATGTCGACACGCCGGCCCGCGTGTGCGCCGCCACCGAAGATCTGGATCTGCGGCATCGGCATCAGCACGGCGTCGGGCCCGCCGAGGTAAGCGTGCAGCGGCAGCCCGTGCGACGCTGCCGCCGCGTGTGCGCAGGCCATCGACACGGCGAGTGTCGCGTTGGCGCCCAGACGCGCCTTGTTCGGCGTGCCGTCCAGCGCGATCAGGCGGGCATCGAGCGTGGCCTGGTCGTCGGCTGCCATGCCGCGCACGGCGGCGGCGATCTCGCCGTTGACATGCGCCACCGCACCGAGCACGTCGAGCCCGCCGTGGCGCGTGCCGCCGTCGCGCCATTCGAGCGCCTCGCGCGAACCTTTGCTGGCGCCGGAGGGCACGATGGCGCGGCCGCTCGCACCGTCGCCCAGCGTGACCTCGGCCTCGACCGTCGGCCGGCCCCGGCTGTCCCAGACGCGGCGCGCGTGCACCTGGCGGATCTCGCGGTCGTTCGTCATGCGGCCAGCTCGTGTTGCCAGGCCTTGCTCACGGCGGCCAGCGTGGGCACCGGTTGCAGCAGCAGCCGGTTGGCGACGCGGCGCACCTTGTCGCGCTGCGCGTCGGTGTCGATGTAGTCGACCGGTGATTTGCCGTCGACGCGCGCCAGCAGCAACCCGGGCAGCAGCGCCGCGGCGCGCTGTTCGAGGTGCGCTCGCGGCTCCCAGGTGACGCCGTGCAGATAAGCCTCGGCCAGCGCCGCATGGCAGGCCAGCAACGCCTGGCAGGCGGCCGGGTTCCACAGGCACTTCAGCAGCAGGTGGTTGAGGCAGAACGCGAGGTCGAAGGCCGGGTCGCCCCACCACGCGCATTCGGCGTCCAGCAGCACCGGGCCGCGTGGGCCGATCAGGATGTTCTTCGGGCTCACGTCACCGTGCACCAGCGTGTGCCGGTGGCCGGTCGTCTGCTCGACCAGCGCGCGCAGGCGCGATGCCAGCGCCGGGTGGCGCGCTGCGGTGGCCAGCAGGTACGGTTCGAGGCGGATGTCATGAAAGATCGCATCGGTGTCGAACGACGCGGCCAGTTCGCCATGCGCCGCCGCGTGGGCGTGAATGCGGGCCAGCGTGCGCCCGACCGCCTGCGCCGTTCCGACTTCGGCGATGCCGTCGCGCAGCAGCGGCTTCCACAGCCGGTGATCGACGGGCGACAGGAATTCCATCACCAGAATGCCCAGGCGCGGATGCTGGCCGAGCATCTTCGGCGTGCAGCCGGGCAGGGCGGCGCTGGCGACCTGCATCCAGCGCGCTTCGTAGAGATTGCGCTCGATCGGCGCGTGCCAGTCGGCGGCCACGCGCAGCCTGGCCAACGCGCGCTTGGCGCAGACCGGGCCGGCAGGGGTGTCGATGCGCCAGATGTCCGACGAGACGCCGCCGGTCAGCGGCTCGCCCTGCAGCGGCTCGGCGCCCGCCAGACCCAGTTCGCGCAAGGCCTGTACGAACTCGCCTGGCACCGGTTGAGGCAAATCGTTCAACGATTCACGGCGCCGGTCGCACCGCTTCGACCAGCTTGACCAGCGCCTGCAGCGTCTGGTTGATCGGCGTTTTGATGCCGAGCGCGGCGCCGCGGCGCGCGATGAAGCCGTTCAGGTGGTCGATCTCGCTCGGCTTGCCTCGCGCCATGTCCTGCGCGGTCGACGACAGTTGCTGCGGCATCGTCTCGGCAATGCGCTGCACCGCCGCCAGCGCCTCGTCCAGCGGCAGGTGCTGCCCGTCGGCCTGCGCCACGGCCAGCAGTTCGCGCACCAGCGCCTGTTGCAGTTCACGGATCTCGGGCAGCTCGACCATGCGGCCGTAAGGCGTTTGCGCCAACCCGGAGATCGCGTTGTAGGCGCAGTTCACCAGCAACTTGCGCCACAGTTCGCCGATCACGTCGGTCGAGATCCGCACCGGCACCCGGGCCGATTCGAACAACTCGGCCACCGCCTGCAGCGACGGCCGGCCCGCCGGCGCGCCGGCGCCGTCGAGCGCGCCGATCACCAGGTCGCCACGTCCGAAGTGGCAGACCACGCCCGGCTCGGGCATCGAGGTCGCCAGGTACACCACCGTGGGAATGACGGTCTGGCGCACGTGGCGCGCGATCGTCGCGGCGTTCTCGACGCCGTTCTGCAGACTCATCACCAGCACGTGCGGCGCCAGCAGCGGAGCCATTTCGCGCGCCGCGGCGTCGGTGTCGGTCGACTTCACGCACAGCAGCACCAGGTCGGCTTCGCCCACCGCACGCATGTCGACGGTTGCGGTGAGCCGCACGGTATCGACTGTGCCGCCACGGTGCAGCTTCAGGCCATCGCGCCGGATCGCCTGCACATGTGCAGCTCGTCCGATCAGGGTGACGTCGTGGCCGGCGCGCGCCAGCATGGCGCCGAAGAAACTGCCGACGGCGCCTGCCCCGACGACGACGATGTTGCGCAAGGGTGTGATCACGGATGACGGGCGCCGAACGCCAAGTGAAAGATGAAGGGCCGTCGCAGTATGCCGCGGGCATCGCGGCGCGCGGTGCCGTGGTTCGTCGACGGCGCGCGGTCGAGCTTCGCCGAGCCCGGGTGCCGCCGCGATGCAGCAGGCTCGAACGATCATGCGTGCCGCAGCATCAGCGTGCTGCGCGACAGGGCCGGCGTCTACTGTGCGTCGGCGTCGGCGTCGGCATCGGCATCGGCGTCGGTATCGGCATCCACGACGTCGTCCGCGCGTGACAGGCATTGATTACCATCCCGACGCTGCGTCGCGGAGCGCGCGGCATGTTCCATCTCGTTGCGAATCGCCGAATCAACCCCTGTGCAAGCCCTGCTACCGTTCAATCCCTGGCGCCTGTCGGTCGCCCCGATGATGGCCTGGACCGACCGCCATTGCCGCCACTTCCACCGGCTGCTGAGTCGCCACACGCGGGTCTACACCGAGATGGTCACGACCGGCGCCTTGCTGCATGGCGACGTGGCGCGGCACCTGCAGTTCAACGCCGAGGAACACCCGGTGGCGTTGCAGCTGGGCGGCAGCGAGCCGGCCGACCTGGCGCATGCGGCGCGGCTGGGCGCGCAGTGGGGCTATGACGAAATCAACCTGAATTGCGGTTGCCCGAGCGAGCGCGTACAGCGCGGCGCGTTCGGCGCTTGCCTGATGGCCGAGCCGCAGTTGGTGGCCGACGGCGTCAAGGCGATGCGCGATGTGGTGAGCCTGCCAGTGACGGTGAAACACCGCATCGGCATCGACCGCGGCGAGAGCTACGACTTCGTGCGCGACTTCGTCGGCACGGTGGCAGATGCCGGCTGCACTGTCTTTATCGTGCATGCGCGCAACGCCTGGCTGCAAGGGCTGAGCCCGAAGCAGAACCGCGAGGTGCCACCGCTGCGACACGACACGGTGTACCGGCTCAAGCGCGACTTTCCAGCGCTGACGATCGTGCTGAACGGCGGCGTGACCTGCGACGCGGACATCGAGGCCCACCTGGCGCAGGTGGACGGCGTGATGGTCGGCCGCGAGGCCTACCACCAGCCGTGGCTGCTGTCGGGCTGGGACCGACGCTTCTTCGGCGACACCAGCGCGCCGGCGCCAGACCGCGATCTGGTCGAAGCACAAATGGTCGACTACATGGACCGCGTGGCCGCGTCGGGCGAGCCGTGGTCGCACGTGTCGCGCCACATGCTGGGCCTGCGCCACGGACTGCCCGGCGCGCGGCATTGGCGGCAGGTATGGTCCGACCATCGCCTCAAGGATTGGGCGCCGGCGCGGGTGTCGCAGCATGCCGCGTTGTCGGTGGCGCTGGCGCCACGGCAGCACGATTCGCGCGGCGTGGTCGGCGCGGCCCCACCCGGCTCGCCGCAGCCGGCGCCTCACGCCACCCTGTGACCCGGACCGGGCACCCGGGCGTCTTGCCTGCGCTGAGCTGGTCGGCCGACGTGTTGCCGGGCTTCGAGCAGAGCACGCTGCAGGGCCTGTCGGCCGCCGACGGGCCGGTCGAGCTGGTGCTGGTGCGGCGCCGCTGCATTGTTGCCACCAACGCCACGAACGCCAGCGACGCCAGCGACGCCATCAGCGCCACCAACGCCAGCGTGCTCTACATCCATGGCTTCGTCGACTACTTCTTCCAGGTCCACCTGGCCGACTTCTACAACGCTGCTGGGCTGCACTTCTACGCGCTCGACCTGCGCCGGCACGGGCGCTCGATGCGCCCGCACCAGCTGCCCAATTGCACGCGCGACATCGACGAATACCTGCAGGACGTCGACACGGCGATGCAAATGCTGCGTGACGCCGAGGGCGTGCAGCGCGTGCTGCTCAACGGCCATTCGACCGGCGGGCTGGTGGCGGCGCTGTATGCGCACCGCGGCCGGCACCGTCAATCGGTCGACGCGGTGTTCCTGAACAGCCCGTTCCTGGACATGAATTTGCCGGCTTGGCAGCAGCGTTGGGTCGAGCCTGTGCTGTCGGCGCTGGGCCGCTGGTTCCCGCGCTGGCGCTTGCCCGGACTGTCGACCGTGTACGGGCAGACGGTGCATGCCGACCACCACGGCGAGTGGCAATACGACACGGCCTGGAAGCCGATCCACGGCTTTGCGGTCTACGCAGGCTGGTTCAGGGCGATCCACCGCGCCCATGCCGAGGTCGAGCGCGGCCTGGCGATCGACTGCCCATGCCTGGTGCTGCATGCCCGGCACAGTCGTCGAACACGCGTCTGGAGCGACGCGGCGATGGCAGCCGACATCGTGCTCGACGTCGCCGACATCCAGCGGCTTTCGCCCAGGCTGGGTCCGCAGGTCGAGATCCACGCGGTCGACGGGGCGATGCACGATCTGGTGCTGTCTGCCGAGGCTGCGCGGGCCGCGACCTTCCGGCTGCTGGCCGACTGGCTGCACCGCATCGGCCTGGGCAAGCCGCGGCCACCCGGCCGTCAGCCCGCTCGCGGCTCGGCGGCAAGAGCGCGCACGAACTGACTGCGCGCGGCGTCCTGGTGACGCAGGCCGGGTTGACGCTGGCCAGACTGACGCAGGACGGGCTGAAACAGGCCGGCCCGCTCGGCCCGTTCGGCCCGCTCGGTGGGTTTGGCCCGTTCGGCAGGTTCGGCCGAGCGGCCGGCGGCTTGCGAGCGCGTTCCGGCCGTGTTCAAGCGCGACGCGCCGCGGGTTGCGGTGGCCCGGTAAGTGCTGGTGCGGCCGATGCGCAAGAATGTCGTTGGTTTCAACATGAACCGTTTCGACATGAGCCTGTTCGGCTCGCTGCAGTTCGATGGAGTCAGCCTGACATGAAGTTCCACATGACCATTCGCCCCGCGATTTGCCTGGCAACCATGCTGTGTGCCGGCGCCGCTTCGGCCGCTGGCACGTTGACGGTGTGCACCGAATCGTCGCCCGACGGCTTCGACATCGCGCAGTACGAATCGGCCGTCACCAACGACGCCGCCGGATTGACGATCTACGACCAGCTGCTCAAGTTCAAGCCCGGCAGCACCGAGGTGATTCCCGGCCTCGCTGAAAAGTGGGACATCAGCGCCGACGGGCTGGTGTACACGCTGCAGTTGCGCGCGGGCGTGAAGTTCCACAACACGCCGGGTTTCAAACCGACACGCGACTTCAACGCCGACGACGTGCTGTGGTCGGTCAACCGCATCAACGACAAGAAACACCCCGCCCACGGCGCCGCGAAGAGCGGCTACATCTACTGGGAAGGCATGGACATGCCCAAGCTGCTCAAGTCGGTGGAAAGGCTCGGCACGCTGAGCGTGCGCTTCACGTTGAACCGGCCCGAGGCGCCGTTCCTGGCCAACCTGGCGATGGCGCCGATCGGCTCGGTGTTTTCGGCGGAATATGGCGATCAGCTGGTCAAGAGCGGCAAGCTCGAGCAGCTGAACACGATGCCCGTGGGCACCGGGCCGTTCGTGTTTCGCAGTTACCAGAAGGACGCCGTGATCCGCTACACCGCCAACACCGCCTACTGGGGTGGCGCACCGAAGGTCGACAACCTCATCTTCGCGATCACGGTCGACCCGAACGTGCGCATCCAGCGGCTCAAGGCGGGCGAGTGCCTGATCGGCACCAACATGAAGGCCGAGACCGCCAGCGCCTTCGACAACGACCCGAACGTGAAGATGCTGCGCAGCAGCCCGCTGTTGACGGCCTACATCGCACCGAACGCGAAGCGCAAGTTCCTGAGCGACAAACGGTTCCGCGAGGCGCTGTGGCTGGCGCTCGACAAGAAGACCTACATCCAGGCGGTTTACGGCGGCAACGCGACGCCGGCGGCCACCTTCTTGCCGCTCGACATGTGGAGCGCCGACAAGACGCTGGCCAACCGCTACGACGTCGAAAAGGCCAGGGCGCTGGTCAAGGCGGTGGGTTACGACGGCACCGAACTGGCGCTGTACACGCGCATCGGCGGCAGCATCGACGGCAAGCGCGCGGCCGAATTGCTGCAGTCTGACTGGGCCAAGGTCGGCATCAAGGTCAAGGTGCAGATGATGGAGTGGGGTGAGATGCTCAAGCGCACCGGCAAAGGCGACCACGACATCACATTCATGAACTGGGCCGGTGACAACGGCGACCCGGACAACTTCTTCACGCCGAACCTGAGCTGCGAAGCCGTCGCCAGTGGCGGCAACAAGAGCCAGTGGTGCAACAAGGAATTCGACGCGCTGATCGAGGCGGCCCGCAAGACCTCCGACTTCAAAAAGCGCAGCGACCTGTACACGCAGGCGCAGAAGGTGCTCTACGACGACGTCGGCATGATCCCGGCGGTCTACCCGGTCTACATGACGGCGGTCAACAAGCGCACGAGCGGCTACGTGCCCAGCCCGTTCGCCAACAACGACTTCAGCTCGGTGAGCGTCAAGTGACGCTGGCTCGGTCGTTCGGCGGTGCTGTTTTGTCGTTTGCCGCTGCGGCCGTGCAGGCCGCGGGCACGCTGACGGTCTGCACCGACGGCGCGCCCGAGGGTTTCGACATCGTGCAGTACGAGTCGCTCGTCACCGAAGACGCCGCCGGCATTGCGCTTTACGACAAGCTGCTGGCCTTCCAGCCTGGCAGCACGCAGGTCGGCCCGGGTCTGGCCGAACGTTGGGACATCAGCGCCGACGGGCTCGTCTACACCTTCCACCTGCGCCGCGGCGTGAAATTCCACACCACGCCCTGGTTTACACCGACACGCGAGCTCAATGCCGACGACGTGCTCTGGTCGATCAACCGGGTCAACGACAAGGCGCACCCGGCCCACGGCATCGCCAGGAACGGCTACGCCTACTGGACCGGCATGTCGATGCCGGGGCTGATCAAGTCGGTCGAGAAGATCGACGCGATGACGGTGCGGCTCACGCTCACCCACCGCGAGGCACCGGTGCTCGCCAATCTGGCGATGTCATCGATCGGCTCGGTGTACTCGGCCGAATATGCGGCCAAGCTGCAGGCTTCGGCCAAGCTCGGCGAGATCAACACCCGACCGGTCGGCACCGGGCCGTTCGTCTTCAAGAGTTACCAGAAAGACGCGGTGGTGCGGTACACCGCCAACCCTTCGTACTGGGGCGGCGCACCGAAGATCGACAACCTCGTCTTTGCCGTCACGCCCGACCCTTTGGTGATCGCGCAGCGCGTCAAGGCAGGCGAATGTGCGGTGGCCACGCTCGCCGTCGCGCAGGCGCATTCGATCGAAGGCGACCCGAACCTGACCGTGGTGCGCAGCCAACCGCTGATGACGTCCTACCTCGCGCCGAACGCGAAGCACAAGTACACCGGCGACAAGCGCTTTCGCGAGGCACTGGCGCTGGCGATCGACAAGCCGAGCTACATCCAGGCTGTTTACGCCGGCAACGCCACCGCGGCGGGCAGCTTCCTCGCGCCGGGCATCTGGAGCCACGACGCCTCGTTGCAACGCCAGCGCGACCCGGAGCGTGCGAAGCAGCTCGTCAAGGCGAGCGGCTACGACGGCAGCGAGCTGCAGCTCTTTGCCGCGGCCAAGGACGGCAACCTGCTGCGCGGCGTGGAAGTGCTGCAGGCCGACTGGGCGAAGATCGGCGTCAAGGTGAAGGTGCAGCTGTTCGAGGTGGGCGAGCTGCTCAAGCGCAGTGGCCGCGGCGAACACGACCTGGTGCTCGCCAGCTGGTTCAGCGACAACGGCGACCCGGACAACTTCTTCACCCCGAACCTGAGTTGCGCGGCCATCACCGGCGCCGGCAACAAGGCGCAGTGGTGCGACGCCGAGTTCGAGAAACTGCTCGATGCCGGGCGCCAGACCACCGACATGGTCCAGCGCACCGCGATCTACCAGCGCGCCCAGAAGCGTGTGTTCGACGAGGTGGCGCTGATTCCGATGGTGCACCGCCCGCAGCTCACGGCGGTCCACAAGCGCGTGCGCGGCTTCGTGCAGACGCCGTTCGGCGGGCGTGATTTCCGCGCCGTCAGCCTCGAGTAGGCGCGCGCATGCTCGCCTTCATTCTGCGCCGCCTCGCGCTGGTGATTCCGACCTTCATCGGGATCACGCTGCTGGCGTTTTCGCTCATTCACCTGATTCCCGGCGACCCGGTGCAGGTGATGGCGGGCGAGCGACGCCTCGATCCGGTGTTCTACCAAGAGGTGATGCACAAGCTCGGGCTGGACCTGCCGCTGTGGCAGCAGTACCTGCGTTACCTGTGGCAGGCGCTGCAGCTCAACCTGGGCGAATCTTTCGTCACCCACGAACCGGTGTGGAGCGAGTTCGTCAAGCTGTTCCCGGCCACGCTCGAGCTGTCGGTGTGCGCGCTGTTGTTGGCCTCGGTGCTGGGGCTGCTGGCCGGCGTGCTGGCCGCGATCAAGCGAGGCACGGTGCTCGACCACGGCGTGATGGGGCTGGCGCTGACCGGTTTTTCGATGCCGATTTTCTGGTGGGGCCTGCTGCTGATCATGTTCTTCTCGGTGGCGATGCGCGACATCGCGCCGGCCTTCGCGTTGCCGGTGTCGGGCCGCCTGGCGCTCGAATTCGACATCGCACCGCGCACCGGTTTCATGTTGATCGACAGCTGGATGTCGGGCGAGCCGGGCGCCTTCACCTCGGCGCTGCGTCACCTGGTGCTGCCGTCGATCGTGCTCGGCACGATTCCGCTGGCGGTGATTGCGCGCATGACGCGCTCGTCGATGCTCGAGGTGCTGCGCGAAGATTACGTGCGCACGGCGCGCGCCAAGGGTCTGTCGCCGGCCCGCGTGGTGTTCGTGCATGCGCTGCGCAACGCGCTGGTGCCGGTGCTGACCGTGATCGGCCTGCTGGTGGGCACGCTGCTCGGCGGCGCGGTGCTGACCGAGACCATCTTTTCATGGCCGGGTGTCGGCAAGTGGCTGATCGATGCGATCGGCCGGCGCGACTATCCGGTGGTGCAGGGCGGCATCCTGATCACCGCCACGCTGGTGATCGTGGTGAACCTGATCGTCGACGTGCTGTACGGCTGGGTCAACCCGCGCATCCGCCACCGATGAGCGCCGACCGATGACGGCCGTGATCGCGCCAGCCACGGCGACCGGCGACCAGACCGCGGCACTGCCGGTGTCGCCCTGGCGCGAGTTCTGGCACGGCTTCTCGTCGAACAAGGGGGCGGTCGGCGGGCTGGCCTTTTTGATCGTGGTGCTGCTGTGCGCCGTGCTGGCCGACGTGCTGGCGCCGTACAACCCGATCGAGCAGTACCGCGATGCGCTGCTGGTGCCACCGGCCTGGAACGCGGCCGGCAGCACGCGCTTTTTGCTCGGCACCGACGATATCGGCCGCGACATGCTGTCGCGCCTGCTGCACGGCGCGCGCCTGTCGCTGACGATCGGGCTGGTGGCGGTGCTGCTGTCAATGATCCCGGGCATTGCGCTCGGGCTGCTGGCGGCCTTCTTTCCGCGCGGGCTGGGCACCGCGATCCTGCGCCTGATGGACGTGATGCTGGCGCTGCCGAGCCTGCTGCTGGCGATCGCTGTGGTGGCGGTGTTGGGGCCGGGGCTGTTGAACACGATGTTCGCCATCGCGCTGGTGTCGATCCCGGGCTACGTGCGGTTGGTGCGCGCTTCGGCCATGAGTGAGCTGGCCAAGGACTACGTGATCGCCTCGCGGCTGGCCGGCGCGGGCACGACGCGACTGATGTTCAACACCGTGCTGCCCAACTGCATGGCGCCGGTGATCGTGACCGCGACGATGGGTTTCTCGGACGCCATCCTGACCGCGGCGGCGCTCGGCTTCCTCGGGCTGGGCGCGCAGCCGCCGACGCCCGAGTGGGGCACGATGCTGGCATCGGCACGCGACTACATCGAACGCGCCAACTGGGTCGTCACGCTGCCAGGCCTGGCGATCCTGAGCACGGTGCTGGCGATCAACCTGATGGGTGACGGTCTGCGCGATGCGCTGGATCCGCGGTTGAAGAAGTTAGGGTGAGATGGGTACCCTCGTGAGCACACCGATCTTCGTTGAGTCGCGGAGGATCTTCATACATGCCATGCGTGCTTCTGGGCGCGATCGTGCCGCCGGGGCACTCTGCTTCGTTCGTGTCCCCCGTCGCCGGCCTCTGGCCGACGCCTCCTCCTCTACCTCACGGCGCAAAGTGCCCCACCGTCCCGATCTACACCCAACGAGGCGGTTGGAACATGGCAGACCACCGGTGGTGCCAGCCAAGGGCGTCGGGTGGCTGGCGGAGCGAAGTAAAGGAGGAGGGACGGGCGCAGCCCGGGCCGGGGGACATGAGCGCAGTCGGCTACCCGGCGCCCTTGGCCGACACAAAGGAGGCACACCATGAGCCTCGTCAAAATCCGCAACCTCACTGTCGAGTTCGGTCCGGTCGATCGGCCGTTCGCTGCGGTGCAGGGCGTCGACCTCGATGTGGAGAGCGGCGAGCTGCTGGGCATCGTGGGCGAGTCGGGTTCCGGCAAGAGCGTCAGCATGTTGGCCTTGATGGGCCTGATCGAGGCGCCGGGCCGGGTGCGGGCCGACGTGTTGCGCTTCGACGGGCACGACCTTCTGACGATGGCGCCGCGCGCGCGCCGTGCCATCGTCGGGCGCGACATGGCGATGATCTTCCAGGACCCGATGGCCAGCCTGAACCCGAGCTACACCGTGGGCTTTCAGATCATCGAGACGCTCAAGGCTCACCACAGTGCCGCGGCCGCCAAGCTGCGCGATCGGGCCGTCGAGCTGCTTCAGCTGGTCGAGATTTCCGACCCCGGCTCGCGCTTGAACGCCTATCCGCACCAGTTGTCGGGCGGCATGAGCCAGCGCGTGATGATTGCGATGGCGCTGGCCTGCAAACCCAGGCTGCTGATCGCCGACGAGCCCACCACCGCGCTCGACGTGACGATCCAGGCGCAGGTGCTCGACCTGCTGGTGCAGCTGCAGCGCCAGCAGCAGATGGCGCTGATCCTGATCACGCACGACCTCGCGCTGCTGGCCGAGCACGCGCGCCGCATCGCCGTGATGTATGCCGGCGAGGTGGTCGAAGCGCATGACGTGCCGGCGCTGTTCGAGCGGCCGCACCATCCGTACACCGAGGCGCTGCTGGCGTCGATTCCCGAGCACAGTCGCGGCGCGCGGCGCCTGCCGACGTTGGCGGGCGTGGTGCCCGGCCAGCACGACCGTCCGCGCGGTTGCCTGCTGTCGCCGCGCTGCCCGCAGGTCGGTGCCGACTGCCTGGCGGCGCGTCCGGCGCTGCGCGCCATGCCCGACGGTTCTCAGGTGCGCTGCGTGCGTCCGCTGCACCTGCCCGGCGCCGCGCCATGAGCGGGCCGGGCCGCCGCACAGCGAGACCTCGAGTGCTCAGCTTTTCGGGTTTTCAATGACCACGCCGCTGCTGCAGGCCACCGACCTGGCCCGCCATTACCGCGTCTCGACCGGGCTGTTCAAACCGCCCGCCACCGTGAAGGCGCTGAACGGCGTGAGTTTCACGCTGGAAGCCGGGCAGACGCTGGCGGTGGTGGGCGAGTCGGGTTGCGGCAAGTCGACGCTGGCCCGCGCCTTGACGATGATCGAGAAGCCCAGCGCCGGCCGGTTGCAGCTCACCGGTGTCGATGTCGCATCGGCCGAGCCGGCGGCGCTGAAGTCGCTGCGGCCGGTCGTGCAGATGGTGTTCCAAAACCCCTACGCATCGCTCAACCCGCGCAAGCGCGTCGAGCAGATGCTCGACGAACCGCTGCTGCTGAACACGCCGCTGAGCCGGACCGAACGGACCGAGCGCATCGATGCGATGCTGCAGCAGGTCGGCCTGCGCCCGGAGTTCGCGCGGCGCTACCCGCACATGTTCTCGGGCGGGCAGCGGCAGCGCATCGCGATCGCACGCGCAATGATGCTGTCGCCGAAACTGCTGGTGGCCGACGAGCCCACCTCGGCGCTCGACGTGTCGATCCAGGCCCAGATCCTGAACCTGTTCATGGACCTTCAGGACCGCACCGGCATCGCCTATGTGTTCATCTCGCACAACCTCGGCGTGGTCGAGCACATCGCGCAGCGCGTGATGGTGATGTACCTGGGCCGCGCGGTCGAGTTCGCGCCCCGGTCGACGTTGTTCGCTCGCCCGCTGCACCCCTACACGCGCGCCTTGCTGTCGGCCACGCCCAGCATCAGCGCGGCGCGGCGGGCGCAGAAGATCCGCATCACCGGAGAGCTGCCGTCGCCGCTGTCGCCGCCCTCGGGCTGCAGCTTTCACAAGCGTTGCCCGTTCGCTACCGAGCGCTGCGCCCTCGAAGAACCATTGCTGCGCGAGGTCGATGGTCGCGACGTGGCCTGCCACCACGCTGAAAACCTCGCCATTTGAAGCGCCTGCCGACCGACCCCGACCGATGTCTGCATCTCTGACCCCGCGGCGCGAGCTGTGGCTGCTGATCACCCTGGCGGGCATCCAGTTCACCAACATCCTCGACTTCATGATCATGATGCCGCTGGGCCCGCAGTTCACGCGGCTGTTCGGCATCAGCGACGCGCAGTTCGGCCTGCTGGTGTCGGCCTACACGCTCGCCGGCGGGCTGTCCGGCCTGCTGGCCAGTGCCTACATCGACCGCTTCGACCGCAAGCGGTTGATGCTGGTGATGTACGGCCTGTTCGCGCTGTCGACGCTGGCCTGCGGCATCGCCACGTCGTACGGCGCGCTGATGGCGGCGCGCGTCGCAGCCGGCGTGTTCGGCGGTGTGCTGTCGTCGCTGTCGCAGACCATCGTGGGCGATGTCATTCCGTTCGAGCGGCGTGGCCGGGCGATGGGCATCGTGATGACGTCGTTTTCGGTGTCGACCGTGGCCGGCGTGCCGATCGGCCTGTTCATGGCGGCGCACCTGGGCTGGCACGCGCCGTTCCTCGGCATTGCGCTGCTGTGCCTGCTGCTGATGATCTTTGCCGCACTCACGCTGCCGGTGCTGAACGCCCACCTGGCGCAGCACGCCTCGATCTCGACCTGGCAACGCATCTACAGCACCGTGTCCGACCGCAACCACCAGCGCGCCTTCGTGTTCTCGGGCCTGCTGATGTTCGCGGGTTTCACCGTCATCCCCTACATCACGATCTACATGCAGGCCAACGTCGGCTTGCGGCCCGACGAGATCCCGTACATCTACCTCGCCGGTGGCGTGGCCACGCTGGTCAGCGCGCGGCTGATCGGTCGGCTGACCGACAGCGTCGGCAAGTTCGAAACCTTCAGCGCGCTCGGCATTGCCGTGGTCGTGCCGATGGTGGCGATCACGCTGGTGCCGCGCGGCCCGCTGTGGGTGGTGCTGTGTGTGTCGACGCTGTTCTTCATCTGCATGAGCGGCCGCATGATTCCGGGCATGGCGATCCTGGCGTCGGCCGGCAACCCGGCTTTGCGCGGCACCTTCATGACGCTCAATTCGTCGGTGCAATCGGCCGCGATGGGGCTGGCGGCGCTGGTCGGCGGCGCTCTGATCAGCCGCGACGCACAAGGCCTCGTCCAGCACTATTGGGTGGCGGCGCTGGTCGGCGGCTCGGCAAGCCTGCTGTCGGTGGCGCTGGTGCGCCGGCTCGATCTGCACCAGGGCGCGGCAGCCCCCCGAGCGGCAGCCTGAAACCTGCGACTCGTCGCGCAAGGTGCGGGCAAAATCCACACCGTTCGGGGCGTCGTCCGCGCCGATCCGGGTGCGCCGAATTCAGGCGTGACCGAACCACAGGGAGTACAGGATGCGTGCCTTGTTTGGAGTGGTGTCGTTGCTGGTTGCGCTGGCCGTCATCGGCGTGATCGCCTCGCGTCAGTTGAAGGCGGGCATCGGCCCACTGGCGACGACGGCCGACACGGCTGCCAGCGCGCCCGCGCCGGCCGGCACGCCGGCGCAGCAATCGCAGCAACTGCAAAGCCAGGTGAAGGACGACATCGCCAAGGCATTCGAGGCGGGCAAGGCCCAGCGCGACGAGGCCGAGAAGTGAGCGTTGTCGCGCGATGAGCATCGTCCCCGGGACGTTCGAGCCGTCGCAGGCGTCGGCCACGCGCCAGGCCGACGAAGCCGCGATGCGAATCGCGCTCGACCAGGCGCGCAACGCCTGGCTGGTGGGCGAAGTGCCGGTGGGCGCGGTGATCATGCGCGACACGGGCTCGGGCCGGCAGGTGGTGGCCACCGGCTACAACCGCCCGATCACGCAGCACGACCCGACCGCGCACGCCGAGATCGTGGCGCTGCGCCATGCGGCGACGTTGCTCGGCAATTACCGCCTGCCCGAATGCGAGCTGTACGTCACGCTGGAGCCTTGCGCGATGTGCGCGATGGCGTTGCTGCACGCGCGCTTCAAGCGCGTCGTTTACGGCGCTGCCGACCCGAAGACCGGCGCCGCCGGCTCGGTGCTCAACCTCTTCGAGCAGCCGCGCCTGAACCACCACACGCACGTTGAAGGCGGCGTGCTGGCCGTCGAGTGCGGCCGCATGCTGAGCGACTTTTTTGCCGAACGGCGCGCGCAATACCGCGAGCGGCGCGGGCCGGCCGGGGCCGTGGTCCAGTTTGCCGAGCCTGCGATCCCGACCGGCGAAGCGATCGAAATCGACCCGACGTCGCTCGCACCCTGAGCGCGTGGTAGCGAGCCTCGCATGGCTGCTCGTGCCACCCGAACCGCGCCGCTGGTCTTTGTCAGTGCTCGTCATGGCAGGCGTTGCGGCTGTGCCTTTCGCCTGGATGAGCTTCGTCCGGGCGTTGTGCCCGGCCAGGCCGAATTCATGCAAATCTGCAGACAAGGTCTGGCTGCGCTGCGACGGCACGACCGTGTGGCGCCCACCCCATTGATTGGAAGCTACCGATGACCTCGCTGACCCTGTACACCCCGTCCGGCGTGCTCGCGCAGGCGGCACCGCTGCGGCGTGCGGCCAAGCGGCTGCGCGCGCTCGGCTTCGAGGTGCAGGTCGATGCCGACGCGCTGGCCCGCCACCAGCGTTTCGCCGGCGACGACGATCGCAGGCTGGCCGCGCTGCACCGCATCGCCACCCAGGCGCCGGGCATCGCGATGGCCACGCGCGGGGGCTACGGGCTGACGCGCCTGCTCGACCGCATCGACTGGCGGTTGCTGGCCCGCAGCGTCGAGCGCGGCACGCGCTGGGTCGGCTACAGCGACGTGACCGCGCTGCAGCTCGGCCTGCTGGCACATGCGAAGGGCACGAAGCCGGTCACCTGGGCCGGGCCGCTCGCTTGCGACGACTTCGGCATGGCCGACGCGGCGCCGGGGTCAGGGCCGGCCGCGAGCCGCGACGAAGCCTCGGTGGGAGTCGACGAGGTCACCCGCGACTGCTTTGTCGAGGCGATGAGCGGCGAGCTCGAAGCGGTCGGCTTTCGCACCGAAGCGGGCTTCGACGGCCTGGAGGTGCGCGGCGCGCTGTGGGGCGGCAACCTGTGCATGCTGGGCTCGATGCTCGGCACGCCGCATTTCCCGCGGGTGCGGAGCGGTGTGCTGTTTCTGGAAGACGTCAACGAACATCCGTACCGGGTCGAGCGCACTTTGCTGCAGCTGCACCAGGCCGGCGTGCTCGACCAGCAGAAGGCGGTGCTGCTGGGCCACTTCAGCGGCTTCCGCAAGTCGCCGCTCGACCGCGGCTACACGCTCAAGAGCGCAGTCAGGCACCTGCGCTCGATCACGTCGACTCCGATCCTGACCGGTTTGCCGTTCGGGCATGTGCCGACCAAGGTGTGCCTGCCGGTGGGCGCCCGCGTGACGCTGGTGGTGCAGGGCCGCAATGCGCTGATCGGCTGGTGAGCGGCCGCATCGCCGCCACGCTGGCGCTGCCGTTCCGCGGGTCCGACCCGAGCGGGGGCCAGGGATGCCCGCCCTAGAATTCGGGGTCGACTCAAAGCAAGCGGGCAACGATCCGGCGCATTTCGCGGATGGTGTTCGACCCGCCATAAGCAGCAAAAGCGGCAGAAGCGGCAAAAGCGTCAGTTTGTACCAGGGGAAGGCCGCATGCACGGTCGGGCAGGGTGGGTGGGGCTGCGGCCCCTTTGGTGTGAGTGGATGGCGAGGGTGCCTTCGCTCGCGTTGACGGCCAAGGCACTGGCGAACGCGGTGGCACGGGCCCATGTGCTGGCACATGAACGCGCACATGAAAGGGCACACGAACGGGCACACGCACGGCCAGATGCACCGGCACATGCACCGGCACATGCACCCGCACATGCACCGGCACAGGCAGCCACACAGGCACGGGCACGCGCAAGTACGGCGGCACTGACACTGGCACCCTTGCTGCTGCTGGCCGCCTGCAACAACAACCCGCTGCCGCACGACGCAGCGGCGTCGAACACGCTCTTCAGCGCCGTGGTCGAGACCTCGCCGCGTCACCTCGACCCGACCGCTTCGTACTGGAGCAACGACACGCCCTACACCTACCAGATCTACGAGCCGCTGTACGGCTACCACTACCTGAAGCGGCCATTCGTGCTGGTGCCCAAGACTGCCGTCGAGGTGGTGCATCCGGTCTACCTCGACAAGGACGGCAAGCCGCTGCCGGACGACGTGCCGGGCGACCAGGTGGCCGAGAGCCAGTACGACATCCGCATCAAGCCCGGCATCCTGTACCAGCCGCACCCGGCGTTCGCGAAAGACGCGCAGGACGCTTACCGGTACCACGCGATGAAACCGGGCGAGCTCGGAACGCGCCGCTCGCCGCTCGACTTCGAGCACAGCGGCACGCGCGAACTGGTGGCCGACGACTTCGTCTACGCCCTCAAGCGCCATGCCACGACGCGCATCACCACGCCGATCTACAGCACCTTCGCTGAATTCGTGCTGGGACTGAAGGACTACGGCGAGCTGATCAAGTCGGAAGACAAGAAGCTGCGCGCCGGCCTCGACCCGTCGAGCCAGGACAAGCCGTTCCTCGACTTCCGCCGCTGGCCGCTGGCCGGCGCCAGCGCGCCCGAGTCGCACTTGCTGCGCATCCGCATCAAGGGCAAGTACCCGCAGTGGAGCTACTGGATGCAGATGACGTTCATGGCGCCGGTGCCGTGGGAGGCCGATGCCTTCTATGCCCAGCCGGGCATGGCCGCGGTGGGCCTGACGCTCGACACCTGGCCGATCGGCACGGGCGCCTACATGATGACGGAGTTCGTGAAGGACCGGCGCCATGTGTTGTCGCGCAACCCGAACTACCGCGGCGAGCCGTACCCGTGTGAAGGCATGCCCGGCGACAGGGAGGCCGGCCTGCTCGACGATTGCGGCAAGACGATGCCGTTCATCGACCAGCTGGTGTCGACGATCGAGCGCGAGTCGGTGCCGCAGCGCGGCAAGTTTCGCCAAGGCTTCTACGACATCGAGGTGTTCGAGCGCACCGACACCGGCATGGACTACCGCGTGGCGATGCAAGACAGCGAAGACGTGCGGCGTGAGTACACCGACAAGGGCTTTCGCCTGGCGCAATCGTCCGACGTCAACAGCTATTTCATCGGCTTCAACATGGCCGACCCGGTGATTGGCGAGGGCGACACGCCGCAGCAAAAGGAGGCCAACCGCAAGTTGCGCCAGGCGATCTCGATCGCGATCGACTGGGAGGAGTATTCAAAGGTGTTCCCGAAGAAAGCCGGCGCCACCGCCATGGGGCCGCTGCCGAACGGCATCAACGGCTCGCGCGAGGGCACGCCCGAGGGCGTCAACCCGGTGACCCACCAGCTCGTCGACGGCAAGATCGTGCGCCGCCCGGTCGCCGAGGCCAAGCAGCTGATGACCGACGCCGGCTACCCGAACGGACGCAATGCCAAGACCGGCCGGCCGCTCGTCATCAACTACGACTACTACGCGCCCGCCACGCCCGAGCGCAAGCCCGAGATCGACTGGGTGGTGCGCCAGTTCGCCAAGATCGACATCCAGCTCGAGGTGCGCGCCACCGACAACAACCAGTTCCAGGACAAGGTGCGCAAAGGCACCTACCAGGTGTTCTGGCTCGGCTGGAACGCCGACTACCCCGACGCCGAAAACTTCCTGTTCCTGCTGTACGGGCCGAGCGGCAAGACCAAGTACGACGGCGAGAACACCTCGAACTACGCGAACCCGGAATACGACCGCCTGTACACGCAGATGAAGCTGCTCGAGGACGGCCCGCAGAAGCAGGCGCTGATCGACAAGCTGGTGCAGATCGCGCGCGTAGACGCGCCCTGGAGCTTCGGCTTCTTCCCGTATGCGTCGGCCGCGGTGCAGTCGTGGGTGCACAACTCGAAGTCGGCCATCCTGGTGCGCGACCAGGGGCGTTACCTGCGCCTCGATGTGGCCGAGCGCGTCAAGAAGCAGGAGCTGTGGAACCGGCCGGTCTGGTGGCCGGTGGTCATGGCACTGCTCGCGCTGGCCGCGCTGGTGGCCGTCGCGGTGCGCAGTTTCCGCCGCCGCGAGCGCACGAATGCGCGCGGCGAGATCATGGTCTGACAGGCGCCCGACGATGCTGCCCTACATGATTCGACGGCTGGCCTACGGGGCCTTGATATTGCTCGGGGTCAACCTGGCCACCTTCTTCCTGTTCTTCACCGTCAACACGCCCGACGACATGG
>ENA-OFCE01000611-OFCE01000611.1-metagenomes-genome-assembly--contig:-NODE-611-length-22627-cov-5.286550_pt1 | contig 22627 bp, 21 predicted proteins | sample MGYA00153388_OFCE01 | MGnify analysis MGYA00153388
GAAATAGAGAAAGTCGTTTTCGTTTCTTGTGGACTTAAAGATCAATATGAAACGAGTGAAATTCATGTGGATGTGAATCTGGTAAGTAACGATGAGTTAAACCAAGAACAATTTAGAAATTCAAGATTAGAATATTCTAGTGCAGAATTTATTACTCAAAATGGAAAATACATTTGTGGAGTTGAAGTCGAAAAAATGTCCAAATCAAAATTCAATGTGGTAAATCCTGATGATTTGATTGAACGATATGGAGCCGATACTTTACGATTGTATGAAATGTTTTTAGGTCCTCTGGAACAATCAAAACCTTGGAATACAAATGGAATTGAAGGAGTTTTTAAGTTTCTTCGAAAATTTTGGAAGCTTTTTCATGATGATGAATTTAACTTTTCTATTTCCAACGAAACTCCAAGCAAGGAAGAATTTAAAGCTTTACATAAAATAGTAAAGAAAGCTGAGGAAGACGTTGAGCGATTTTCTTTTAATACTTCCGTTTCCAATTTTATGATTTGTGTAAATGAATTAACGGCATTAAAATGTAATAAAAAGGAAATTTTGCAGCCTTTGGTAATTGTGCTTGCACCCTATTCTCCACATATTTGCGAAGAGCTTTGGGAGTTATGCGGAAATGAAATGGGAAGTTTGACGAAAGCTTCTTTTCCTGTTTTCAAACCCGAATATTTGGTCGAAAGTGAGTTTAATTACCCAATATCAATTAATGGAAAAGTAAAAACAAACCTAAATTTTTCCTTGGATTTGAGCAATGAAGAAGTCGAGAAATCTGTTTTGGCAAGTGCTGAAATTCAAAAATATTTAGAAGGCAAACCACCTAAGAAAGTGATAGTGGTGAAGGGGAAAATTGTGAATGTTGTTATTTGAAATTGAACCACGCTTTTGAACCACAAAGACTCGAAGAAAATAAAAGAAATACAAAGCTTTTGAACTTGAAAGATTTTAAGAGAATAAAAGAAACACAAAGCTTTTGAACTTGAAAGACTTTAAGAGAATAAAAGAAACACAAAGCTTATTTATTTTTCTTTGTGAAACTTGGTGTATTTCGAGTCTTAGTGGTTCAAACTTTTCCTTACTTTTTTCAAATTGAGCAAATTCAGCGGATTATTACCCAAACCAGAAATCGTATTCTGATACAATTTAACAGATTTATCATAATACAAAATCACTACTGGAGCTTCGTCCATTACCAATTGATCCATTTTTTGATAGAGCGAAAATCTTGCTGAATCATTTGCTTCGAAATATGTTTTTTCAAACATTTTGTCAAATTCTTGATTGCTGAAATGGGTATAATTTGGTCCGGCGGGAACAAAGTTTTTGGTGTAAAAAACGGAAAGGTAGTTTTCAGCATCTGGAAAATCTGCAATCCATGATCCTCGAAAAAAGTTTACATTGTTTTTAGCAATCAACTCGCGCAAGCTCGAACCTTGGTTCAATTCAACTTTTGTAGGAATACCGATTGCAACTAATTCGCTCTGAACAAATTCAATTAAATCTCGATAAGTGGTTGTTGTATTTAATGTAATGGTTGGCATTCCTTTTCCATTCGGAAAGCCAGCTTCTGCCAAAAGTTGTTTAGCTTTTTCCTGATTATAGGTATAGCCTTTTGTTTTTGTTGAATCAAACCCTGGCATGCCAAGTGGAATAAAACCAGCGTTTCCGACTGTTCCAATATTGTTTTGAAGGTATTTGATCATTTTTTTCCGATCAATAGCATAATTAATTGCTTGCCTCACCTTTTTCATTTTCAATGGGCTATTTTTTACAATGGCCAAATTCGAATCGACTAAAATTCCTAAATATTCGGTGTTCAGATAAGGTCCGGTTTCCAATTTAAAATGACCTTTATATTTCTCTTGAAGCTTTCCGGTTTTGGTTAAAATATCATTGCGGTAGCTTCCATCAATTCCTGAAAAAAAATCGATTTCTTTTTTCAAAAATTGTAAAAATGCTGTTTGCTTATCCGATATAAATGAAATCTGTACAGCATCTAAAAATGGAAGTTTTATTCCATCTACTTGTTCAAAGTAATTTTGATTTTTTAGAAAAACCATCGTTTCTCCTTCTTTCCAATACTTGAAAAAAAATGGCCCAGTGCCTACAGGATTGTTTCTAAAATCTTTTCCATAATAATTAACCACTTCAAATGGTACAACAGAAGCATATTGAGCAGTAAGCAAGCCAGTCAAAGGTGGAAAAGGTTTTACCAAACGAATAAGAAATGTAGTGTCGTTGGTAGCAGAAAAGGCAGTTTTAGGATTTACTTTATCATTAAAAATCCAAGCACCGCTACTTGCAGTTTTTGGGTCAATGATGCGATTGAAACTAAAAACAAAATCAGAAGCTAATACTTTTCTACCCTTACCATTTTTAAATAAAGAGTGATCATGAAAATAAACATCATTTCTGATGGTAAAAGTATATTCAAGTCCATCATTACTTACGATCCAATTTTTAGCAATGGAAGGTAATATCTGCAAAGAATCTCCTAATTGGGTAAGTCCATTAAAAAGTTGATTAGTTGCCCAGATATTCGCCTGATTTCTGGAAAAAGCTGGATCTAAAGAAGTAATTCCCTGATCAACATTAAAACGAAAAATTGTTCTCTTATCTCTTTTCTCTACTTTTTCGGTACAGTTTACCAATAATAAAAAACTCAGAACTACAATACAATGGCTTTTAATTGTCGCAGAAATTTGAATCATAATGAAGCAATAATATTCAAATTTTTGAAAGATTTAAGATAAAAATCAAACGCATAAACTTATTCTATAAAACCTCCAATTATTCGCAAATGTAAATTTAGCCCGGATTGAAGTGGCATCCTTTTTCGCTTAAAAAATAAATCCAATTTTCAGAAAATTTGCAGCGGAAAAGATATAGCTGAAAGCCGGAATAGCTTCTAAAATTTATAAATATTCTATTAGATTTCTTGAGAGTGGTTAGAATATATAGTTTGCTTTAAAATTATTTCTCAAAATGATGATTAAACATAAGGTTCATTTAAAGAGTGATAATATTATATGTACAACTGTATTTATATAAATAAGATTTTTAAAGCCTTATGTAACGATAAAAATAATCAATAGTTAAAACTAAAAATTCAAAAATCTCTTTATTTGATCGTCAACAAAATCAACAGTTGGTGTTTTGTGCAATTGCATGATTTCATTCAATTCCGTATTTATATCAGCAATATGCAATCGGGTTGGGAAAACTGTAATTCCAATATAATTACATATTCCGGTAAAATGCTCTACTCCACGAATGTTTCCATATTTTCCGGATGATACTCCTACCAATGCAGCTTTTTTTCCTAAAAAGCTTATGGGAAATTTACAGCAGTCGATAAATGTTTTCAATATGCCTGGAAAACTTCCGTTATATTCTGGAATGATAAAAATAAATTTATCGGCTTTGAGTATTTTTTGTTGAATTACTTCGAAATCTTCGCTTCTTTTTCCATACATATCGCTGGCAATTAAAGTAGGTGGCAAGCTTTCTAGATTTAATAATTCTACATCAGATGTAATTTTAAGAAGGTTTTCGAGGTAATAATTGGCAACTTTCAAGGTGTTGCTTCCGGGTCTGTTTGTTCCAGAAATAATAAGGATCATTTATAGTTTTTTTGTGATTGCTTAACCCTTGATTGGTTAAATTGTTTAACATTACTATCTTTACAGCGCTTTCAAACGAACGATATTTTCAATTGCCTCTCGTTCATCTGCATACAAATTTTGTTCTCAACAGATATCAAAGGCTTCAAAAGCGTTTTTTTAAATTAAAAACCAAAAATGGGTAAAATAATAGCATTAGCAAATCAAAAAGGTGGCGTAGGCAAAACCACTTCATCTATCAATCTTGCTGCAAGTTTGGCTGTGCTCGAGTTTCGCACGCTATTAGTGGATGCAGATCCACAAGCAAATGCTACTTCGGGTATAGGTTTTGATCCGCGTTCGGTTAAGGAAAGTATTTATGAATGTATCATCAATGGTACCGATCCTAAATTAGCTATTTTGCCAACTTCAACTCCTTTTCTGGATTTATTACCAGCTCATATAGATTTGGTTGGAGCAGAAATTGAAATGATTAATCTCGAACAACGAGAATACCGGATGAAAGAAGTTTTTGCCAAAATCATTGACGATTACGATTATATAATTATTGATTGTTCACCTTCTTTGGGTTTAATAACCATTAACGCTCTTACCGCTGCAAATTCAGTTATTGTGCCGGTTCAATGTGAGTATTTTGCATTAGAAGGATTAGGAAAGTTATTAAACACGATAAAAATCGTACAATCCAGATTAAATCCTGAATTGCAAATAGAAGGAATATTGCTAACCATGTATGATATTCGTCTTCGACTTTCCAACCAAGTGGTTGAAGAAGTGAGAACCCACTTTCACGATTTGGTTTTTAGTACCATCATACAAAGAAATACCCGATTAAGCGAGGCGCCGAGTTTTGGTTTATCTGTAATAATGCACGATGCTAATAGCAAAGGAGCAATAAATTACCTCAACCTTGCAAAAGAAATTATTGCAAAAAATACTCAAATTACAGCACCCGAAAATTTAAAAACAGTAAGCGAATAATATGAGTAGTTTAAAAAGAAATGCGTTGGGCAGAGGATTGAGCGCATTGTTGGAAGATAATGAAGTGGTAACTGCAAACAGAGAACAAGTTGAAGAAAAACCAAAAACTTCTCCACTTTTTCAATTAATACCACTCGAGCAAATTTCTGCAAATCCATATCAACCTCGAAATCATTTTGAAGAAAGTGCATTAGCAGAGTTAGCAGAATCAATAAAAGTTCAAGGCATAATCCAGCCTATTACAGTTCGAAGATTAGATGCTAATACGTATCAATTGATTTCGGGTGAACGAAGATTAAAAGCTTCGAAAATTGCTGAATTAACAGAAATTCCAGCGTATATCCGCACAGCCGACGATCAGCAAATGATTGAAATGGCATTAATTGAAAATATTCAACGCGAAAATTTAAATCCTTTAGAAGTTGCTTTTAGCTTTCAACGGATGATTGAAGAATGTAATTTACGTCAGGAAGATTTAGGCGAACGGGTTGGAAAAAATCGATCAACAGTTACCAATTATTTACGATTGTTGCGTTTGCCGCCAGCTATCCAAGCTGCACTGCGTGATGATAAAATTTCTATGGGCCATGCAAAAGCACTTTTAGGAGTCGAAAGTGTTGATTCGCAAATTTATGTTTATCGTGAAATTCTAACGAAAGAACTTTCTGTTAGAAAGACAGAAGATTTAGTTCGAGCTATTTCTAGTCCGACTAAAGAAACGAAAAGCAAAAATCCGTTAAAAAATGAAACCCATTACAGAAAAATTGAAGAGCAATTAGGTAGTCGTTTATCTTCTAAAATTGAGCTGATTGCAGATAAAACTGGAAAAGGGAAAATTATCATTCCTTTTTTATCAGATGATGATCTTAACCGAATACTTGAAATGATGGATTGGTAATTTTTTTTTTATAAATTTTTGGATTTAGGTTTTAATTAGTTAATTTTTGATTAATAGGTATATCTTTATTTTTCATTCTTGATTTTTAATTAAAAAGATATTGATGTGTCTGGGGTTAAAAAAGTTATTGTAAATTCTTTGGGCTTCCCACCAAATAAAAAAATTTGGTGGTCGGGCTACCCGCTTAATCTTTTTTGCGCAAAATTCCGCTTAAATTACATAATTAATAGAGCAAAAAAGGATATCGCTTCTATCCCTAAGCCACGTAAAGTGCAAAATCATTATTCTTTCCAAATTTTTCTTACCAAACAATTGATGAGTATAATACATCTATTAAAATCATATTCTGTTAAATTTTTAATCAGATAAAATTTTGATTCTTAATCACTTAATTTATTTAAAATTACGTTTGAAAATTAGTTTTTCAATTTTACTATTCCTTTGCACTATATTTTTTCAACCGATATTACTCAAAGCGCAGAATACAGAGCCTGTTCAATCAATTCAAAAGGCTGACACCGTAAAAGCAAGTAAAATAAAATTTATTCCTCGATTAATTAATACCATAAAAGACACTTCTTTTTTTGATGTAGAACCACCAACCCGAGCAACATTATATTCAGCAGTTTTGCCAGGTTTAGGTCAAGCTTACAACAAAAAATATTGGAAAATTCCAATTATTTACGGTGGTTTTATAGGCTTGGGGGTGTTGATAAATTTTAATCAAAAAAACTATAAACAGTTTTTAGATGATTACCGAATCATTTCAAGTAACGATTCTCTCACTCGTAAATCCTATAAAGGTCCTTACACAGCTGCACAATTAATTACACTAAAAGATTTTTATCGTCGAAACCGCGATTTATCTATTATCGGTGTTGTTGTATTTTATGCTGCCAATATTATTGATGCCTATGTTGATGCAGAACTAAAAGGCTTTGATGTTTCAGATGATTTAAGTCTACGGGTAAAACCCTATTATAATCCTTCTTTTTTAAATCCGCTCGATCGAACTAAAAGTTCTGCCGGCATTACATTATCCTTTCGATTATGAATATTGCATTAATAGGATATGGCAAAATGGGAAAGCAAATTGAAGAGTTGGCATTAGCTGCTGGTCACCATATTGTTATGACAATTGATGCTGACAATTTACATGAAATCAGTTCCGATAAATTTAAAAAAGTTGATGTTGCTATTGAATTTACTAATCCTGATAGCGCAGTCGAAAACATAAAAGCATGTTTTAAGGCCGGAATCCCGGTTGTTTGCGGAACCACTGGCTGGTATTCCTCAATGCCTTTAGTTCAAAAATTAGTTGATGATTTGCAAGGGAGTTTGTTATATGCCTCTAATTTTAGTTTGGGTGTTAACCTTTTTTTAGAAATCAATAAAAGAGCTGCGGCTATTATGCAAAAGTATCCAGTGTATGCTTTACATATCGAAGAAACCCATCATATTCACAAAAAAGATGCTCCGAGTGGTACAGCACTTACCTTAGCCAATGAAATTTTACCATTTTTCCCTGAAAAGAAAACAATTAAAAGTATTCTCAATAACGAAAAGGATTCGATTCAACATGACCAATTATTGATAAATTCCTTGCGAATAGACGAAGAGCCCGGCACTCATGATATGATTTACACATGCGAAGAAGATGAAATTTTACTCAGACATACCGCATTTAATCGGGCTGGTTTTGCAAAAGGTGCAATTGCTGCTGCGGAGTGGTTGCAAGGTCGTAGCGGCATTTTTACAATGGCCGATGTGTTAAATTTTGATGGTGAAAAGGGATAATATTTTTAAGAATTTTCCATTTTTTTCTTTCCTATTTTCTATACCAAATTCAATATTGATTCTACAAATTTTCAATTTATGTATTCCTCAATTACTTCATAAAGAGTGTTTAAATTTAATAAGAAGCTAATCCGGCTTTCAGCTATATCTTTTTTTCTCGTAGAAATAACGAGAAAAAAAAGGATACCGCTTCAATCCGGGCTAGGCCCGCGCACCAGTTTTGCGGAGTTTAAAAATTCTTCCCAAAAAGCAAAATATGAATAATATTTCTTGTCAAAATCTTGTGTCATTAAAATAATTAGTCAATTAACTTAGTTTTGCACCTAAGCATCTAAATAAAAACAAACCAATAATGAATTATCAATTCTGGAAAAAGTCTAAAAAAGATTCAAGCAAAGTAAAAAAAAGTGCCACCCGCGAATGGTTTGATGCAATTATTTTTGCGGTTGTAGCTGCAACCATCATCAGAGGTTTGTTTATCGAAGCATTTACTATACCAACTGGATCTATGGAAAAATCTTTATTAATCGGAGATTTTCTATTTGTAAGTAAAGTAAATTATGGTGCCAGAACTCCAATTACGCCACTTTCATTTCCATTTGCACACCATACTATGCCAATTATTGGTACAAAAGCGTATTCAGAAGCAATAAAACTACCTTATTACCGATTACCAGGTTTATCAAAAATTAAAAATAACGATGTGGTGGTTTTTAATTATCCGATGGAAGATTTCAGACCAACCGATAAAAAAGAAAATTACATTAAACGATGCATCGGAATTGGAGGCGATACTTTGAAAATTGTAAACGGATTAGTTTCTATCAATGGAAAGGTGGTAAATCTGCCTGAATTTGGACAAATGACTTATTTAGTAAAAACAGATGGAAGTGGTTTTAATCCTAAAGTAATGAACGATTTAAAAATTCAAGGAGCAAAACTAAATATGGAAGGCGATTACATGTTGAATTTAACGGCATCTAACGAAGAAAAGATTAAGAAATTTGCCAACGTTAAAGCAATTCAACCTGAATTAAATGCTCCAGGTTCAAGCGGAAATGAAGTTTATCCTTTTGATGCAAAGTTGAATTGGACGAGAGATAATTATGGTCCTATTCTTATTCCTAGAAAAGGAGAAACCATACAATTAAATCTTAGCAATATTGAAATTTACAAACGCCCGATAGAAGCGTATGAAGGTAAAAACAAAGTGGAAATTGCCAGTGGCGAAATTTTAATTAATGGCAAACGGGTAGAATCCTACACATTCCGACAAGATTATTTTTGGATGATGGGAGACAACCGTCATTTTTCTTCTGATTCCCGCTATTGGGGATTTGTTCCCGAAGACCATATTGTTGGCAAAGCTTTATTTGTTTGGATGAGCTGGGATACCGATGGAACTTTTTTATCTAAAGTTAGATGGAATCGTTTGTTAATGGGGATACGGTAGGTCTTTGAACCACAAAATATTGGAACCACGAAGGCACAAAGGCACAAAGAAAATAATTTAAAGAAGAATAAAATTAAAAAAGAACTTATATTGGTAAATAGCTAATTAACTAATCTTTTAATTCCGTCTTTTATTAGTGGCTCATAAAATTTATCAATAAACCTATTCTTTTTCCAGTTAGTTTTAAATAACTTAATATTTGAGCTTCCCAAACTGGATGGAAGTTTTCTTGTGCTTTAAATTCCACAATTAGTAGATTATCTACGATTAAATCTAATCGTAGACCGTCATTTAAAATAAAAGATTTATAATTTATTGGCACAAATTTTTCCTTTTCGAATACAATTTCTCGCTCTGTTAATTCAAAATAAAAACATCTCGCATGAACGCTTTCTAACAAGCCAGGCCCTAACTCTTTATGAATTTTGTAAGCAATATCAACACATTCAGTTGCTAAAAATTCTTCTTGATCAGAAAGTTTAATAAACATTATATATCTCCTTTTAATTTTAAAATAAGAGTTAACTTATCGGAATTTTATTCTAATTTTCTAATAATATTTTTTTTCTTCTTTTTTTTCTTTTTTTCTTCTTCTTTTTACTTTTTAACTTTTTAACTTTTTCTTTTTTTCTTTGTGCCTTTGTGGTTCAATAACTTGGTGGTTCAAATCGCACACCGAATTTTTCCCCCAATTCCCTCAAATCCTTTACTACCAATTCATTTAAAGGAATTCCATGTACGCTTCTGTGTTTTTCAAATTCGGTTTCTGGTTCACCAGGAATAATCACTGGTTGATTAGGATCTATTCGTTCCGCATTTTTAAATCGCTCTATCCAATTATCCATATTACTTTTAAATTCTTCAACTGGTCTGAAAGCATCAACACGCATCGCACCGAAAAAATGACCAATACCTTTGCCAACCGGATCGGAGGGAGGTTCCAAAAAACTTACAAAGGGTGGAACCCAAGGACCATAATTAGCACCAGATAGCACAGCTGAAAGAATATCAACAACTGAACTTAAACCATATCCTTTGTGACTACCCATATCGCGGTTGCTACCCAAAGGCAATAAAGATCCACCATGTTGAATACCAGTTGGATCATTCGTGTTCGAACCATCTTTTTGCTGAATCCAACCTAATGGAACTTCTTGATTTTTGCGTTGTGCAATTTCTAATTTACCATTGGCAGCTGCGGATGTTGCCATATCTATAACTACAGGCGGGTATTTCCCAGCCGGAAAAGCATACGCCATTGGATTAGTGCCCAACATACGCTCTGAAGAAAAAGTAGGAGCAACCAATGGGCTCGCATTCGTCATAGCAATTCCAATCATATTATGTTCTAAAGCCATCATAGCATAAAAACCTGCTATGCCAAAATGGTTAGAATTGCGAACCGCTACCCAACCGCTTCCAACTTCCTTTGCTTTTTTTATCGCTAATTCCATCGCTTGTGGTCCAACAACTAATCCCAAACCACCATCTCCATCTATAGTTGCAGTTGATGGAGTTTGATGATCGACCACTATTTTAGCTTGAGCATTAATTCTTTTTTGTTCCCATAGCCGAACATACCCGACCAATCTGGCAAGGCCATGCGAATCAATGCCACGTAAATCTGCTTTTAATAGCACATTTACTGCAAGTTTTGCTTCTTTTTCATTTACCCCCATTGCTAAAAATATTTGCTGGGTAAAAATACGTAACGATTTTTCTGAAAAAGTTGGAATAAAATTTGTCATGATGAAAAGCGAAATTAACGCGAGAAACTCGAATAGCAAGAAAATAAAATAAAAATTGCGTAAGAATTCATTTTACGTTAACTTTGAGTTAACATATCAAAATTTCACAAATTTAAAAACTAATAAAAAAAACATGATGAAAAAATTACTATTAATTACATTAAGTTTTGGTATTGCTGCCACGGTAAGCGCTCAGAACCTTAGCTGGAAATATGCTCCAGCCACAGTAAACAAATTAAAGAATAACATTACCGCTGGGGATGTAAATCTTTCAAATTCAACTATTGTTTCTGCTAACAAAACAAAGCCAAAAGGAATTAATACCTCAAATTTAGCATTGAGTTTGATTCCACTAGGAAGATCAACTAATGCTTACGGTATCAGTGCTGCGTTAAATTGCGTAATAACTGAACCCGCAAGCAATACTGTAGTTTTTGGACATAGAGGCAGTGTAAGTGGAAGTACAACTGAATTAGATTTTTCTACCGATGGAGGAACTACTTTTACAACTAATGTTTTAGCAAATCCAGGTGCTACAAATAACAGATATCCATCTGTTTCTGTTGAAAATATTGGAACAGCTACATCAGCAAACGACGTTAGATATTCTATTTTTACATCCGCCAATACTGGTGTATTAGAAGGATCATGGGCATCTGCGGGCTTAGTTACTAATATCGCAGGTACAGCATCAACAGGCGATTTTACAACAACAAAGGGTTACATTCCATATTCATTATTCAAAGGTAAAAATAATGAATTTTGGGCTTCAAACTTAGATGTATATCCTGATGGGGCAGATACTGTTAATGCGAAATTGCAACATGGAGTTTGGGATGCAGCTTTAAATAGATATGTATGGTCTGATCGTCTATTTACAACTCCAAATGATTATTCATTCGATTCAACTTCATATCTTAGTCTTGAAGGAGCTATAGCTTTTGACCCTAGTGGAAATATTGGTTTTTGGGCTATTGCTGGAGATTTTATAGAAGGTGATGCGAACAAAGTTTACAATTTGGCTTTGTATAAAACTACTGATGGTGGAGTAACATGGTCTGCACCAATGTTTTGTGTACTTAAAGATTATCCAGCATTTTTAAATACAATAGACCCAGGATTGCCTGCTGGAACGGTCCCTACTTTATTATCAAATGAATCTTCACTAAACATTGCAGTGGATGTAAATGGAAATCCGCACATTTCTGCGGTTGTATTTGGTTCTCCAGGAACTAGCTATGCCTATAATCCGGGAGCTCGTAAAAATCTATTTGACATTTATCACAATGGGTCTACTTTTGTTCCTATTCTAATAGATTCTATATTATCATTGCATTCCGGTCCTGTAGGTTCAGAAATTTTTATTTCTTCTACTTTTAAAGTTCAAAACTATATAAGAAATCAAGTTGCAAGAACTGCAGATGGAACTAAATTGGTTTTTACTTGGTCAGAAACAGATGTAAATGTGGATGCAGGTAAGAATACATTTCCAGACTTAAGAATGAAGGGAGTGAATATGTCAACTTTTACTGTAACGCCAATTATCAATATTACAGCTGGTTCAGATGCAGACGGTGTTTCATATTTAGCCAATATTTCTCCTATTCTTTTGAATACAGCTACAGGTATTGAAGTTCCAGCAGTAATCGCAAGTATTACTGGTCCAGATACAGGTCCTTTAGACCATTTATATATTAAAGGTATAACTGCAGATTTAGCTGATTTTACAATTCTTGAACTTAGATATTCACCACAAGTTGGCTTGAATAATATAGTTAACAATTTATTTACTGTTTCTAACAACTATCCAAATCCATTCTCTGGATCAACAGAAGTACAAGTTTCTTTAAACAAGCCTTCTGCTGTTTCATTGAAAGTAGTTAATACTCTTGGTCAAGTAATTTCAGAAAAAGTTACTAATCTTTCTGCTGCTACGCATACCTTAGCAATTGATGCTACTGAGCTTTCAACTGGTGTATATTTCTACACAGTTTCTGCTGGTGGGTTTAATGTTACTAACAAAATGATCGTTCGATAATATAATCCGATCAATAATTTAAAACCCCGTTTGGCGAAAGCTGAACGGGGTTTTTTTGTTGACTTTTTTGAATTACAAAGGCTCAAAGAAAAAATAAGAAACACAAAGTTTTTGTTTACTTATCAGTCTTGAATTCTGTGATTAATTCTAAAATAATACTCCCTTGTTAATTCTGAGGCAACTTTTTTGTTAATTCTGAGGCACGAAGAATCTCTCATAAACAAAGCAAACCTATTTTCCAGAGATGCTACGTGCCTCAGCAATGCAAAGGGAAGAGTAGTACTTTTTGGAAAGATTTGTGAGTTGGAATTAAATTTTACTCCCAAACCAAACTGAACTCCATCTCCGCCCAGTCAACATGCTCAGCTAAATTTTTAATAAATTCAACATAATTAATCGGAAGAGAAAGAATATTTACCGATCGCTCTTGCAAGCTACCTTTTGGGAAAAGGGTTTCTTTAATATTTTTAATTTGAGCATGCTCAATGGCATATTTTCTTTTTTCTGCTTTGAGCAACTTATGTTCAAAATGGTTAATAGACTTTAAAATCCTATTTTCTAATGCCTTTAAAGTAGTTAACAGTGTTTTTTCAATTGTGTTAACTTTACTTTCCATTCCACTTAATACTTGATGAATTGCTTGCGCTTCCGAAATAAGATTTAAGGTATTTTCGCTTTTATCTTGAACATACATTTCCAACAATTCATGCGCCGACATGAATAATTCATCTTTGGTAAATTCTAATTTATGTAGGCTTGCTTGTTCTGCTTTTGAAATAAATAAAACAGACGGTCGAAGAATAATCATCGGAAAATTAACTTGATAATGATCAAACATCGATTTTAGCTCCATCCAGTAAGCTAATTCTGCGCCTCCACCTACATAAGCCAGATTAGGCAAGATCTTTTCCTGATATAAAGGTCTGGTAATAACGTTTGGACTAAACTTTTCTGGATTGTTTTTAAGTTCTTTCAACAATTCAGCTTTTGAAAATTTCAAATCGGTGTTCAAGACTTCAAAAAACCCATCTTTTTCAATGATTCGTTCGCGCAAATTGGCATCTAAATAAAAATAATTGATCTCGCGAGGGTTTACTTGAGCTTTATAACCTTCTTTTTGTAATTCAGCAATTTGTGAAGTGGTAAGCTTAAAGCTATGTTGTTCGAAAATATCTGTTGAAATTATGGTTGAAAATAATGCTTTTAATCTTTTGTCGTCAGCATCAATTACAATTAAACCATAAATACCAAATAGTTCGTTTACAAACTGCCTGGTGGCATTTGCCAAAGTAGAATTGCTTAGATAAGCATTTTCAAAAACTTTAAACAAGGCGATTGATAAACTTTCTTCTCCTAATTCTAATCGAATTTCTGTTAATAATTTTTTTAAAGAACTTGGATTTACTCTTCCTGTTGCACCCATAATATCATTATGCCAAGTGAATTTTTTACCGTGAATATCTAAATGGTTTATTTCTTCAAAATCATGATCTTCAGAAGCCATCCAATAAATCGGAACTACTTTAGTTCCAGGATTTGCTCTTTCGGCATCTTTAGCAGCAGTAATTGCAGCAATTATTTTATAAATAAAATAAAGTGGTCCGGTGAAAATGTTTAATTGATGACCGGTTGTAATCGTAAATGTGTTTTTTTCTAAAAGAGATTCGATATTTTGTTCAACAAATACCGACTTTTTACTATCACTATATTGTTCTTTTAAAACAGTAGTTAAAGTTTCCCGATCAATTTTTTCTCTCGATTTATCTTCAATAATACTTTTAAAAGAATCAGATTGAGGCCTGTATGTATAAAACCTTTTAATTTTTGGTTCATCGTTAATGTAATCTAATACTAATTTTTTAAAAAATCCTGTTTCCTGATAGCTAATTGTTTCTTTTTTCATGATATTGGAATATCAGGCAATTACTCCATATAAATCAAAAGCTTCGGCTCGTTCAATTTTAATATTGGCAAAATCTCCAATTCTGATATAATTAGCATCAGCTTTTACCAACACTTCGTTATCAACTTCCGGCGAGTCATGTTCTGTTCTGCCGATAAAATAATCCCCTTCTTTTCGATCGAATAAAACTTTAAAAATTTTTCCAATCTTATGATTGTTTTTTTCCATAGAAATTCCTTCTTGAATTTCCATAATGTCTGCAATTCGCTGTTCTTTTATTTCTTCGGGTACATCATCTATCAGCGAATGTGCATGTGTTTTTTCTTCGTGCGAATAAGCAAATACTCCCAATCGTTCAAATCTGGTTTCTTCCACAAATTGCATTAATTCTTCTGCATCTTGATCTGTTTCTCCTGGGTATCCAGCAATAAGGGTGGTACGAATGGCAATTTCTGGTAAAAAATCTCTTATTTGAGAAACTAATTCAATCGTCCTTCTCTTAGTAATTCCTCTTCGCATTGATTTAAGCATAGCATCACTGATGTGTTGCAAAGGCATATCCAAATACGTGCATATATTTTTCCGATCGCGTATTAATGGTAAAATCTCCATGGGAAACTGTGATGGGTACGCATATTGTAGTCGTATCCATTCTATTCCTTCAACATCCGAAAGTTGGTTTAATAAATCGGCTAAAGCTCTTTTATTGTAAATATCTAATCCGTAATACGTTAAATCTTGAGCAATTAAGATTAATTCTTTAGTACCGTTTTTTGCTAAAAATTTAGCTTCTTTTACTAAATCTTCCAACGATTTGGAAACATGTTTGCCACGCATGAGTGGTATTGCACAAAAAGAGCAAGGCCGATTGCAGCCTTCAGATACTTTGAAGTAAGCATAATGAGAAGGAGTAGTAAGAAAACGTTCTCCAATTAATTCATGTTTGTAATCTGCACCTAATGTTGCTAATAAATCTGGAAGGTTTGAAGTGCCGAAATAAGCATTTACTCCATTAATTTCTGCCTCTAATTCATGTTTGTATCGTTCTGATAAGCAGCCGGTAACATACAATTCTCCTACTTTTCCTTTTTCTTTTAATTCGGCAAATTTTAATATCGTGTCAATGGATTCTTGCTTAGCATTATCAATAAATCCGCAGGTATTAATAATTACTATGTCATTTTTCTTGTTCTGTGCTTCATGTTGAACTCCAAAACCATTATTACTCAATTGCCCCATCAATACTTCCGAATCGACTGTATTTTTGGAACAACCCAATGTAATGATGTTTACATTTCGTTTGGGTTGGAGAGTATTGATTTTTGTTTTCAAGCTTTGGGTTTTATTTGTATTATTTTTCTCTGAATGCTTTTAGATAGATTTTATTTTTATTCGAGATGACTTATTTTATTTTTTAATTTCTTGCTAATTATTTTAAATCCGTTATGCGATTTGATTAATTTTTTATTACAGTTTTTTTATTTTTTAAATTATTGATTTAAAGACTTTTAATGATTATTTTGGGCTTCCCCGATACAAAATCGGGTCGGGCTATTTGCTATATCTTTTTGCGTAAGTTTAGCTAAAAATTGAAAAATTAATAAGCAAAAAAGGATGCCGCTACTATCCCTAAACTTCCGCTCACGATGTTCAATTTGTAGTTTTTTTTTTATCAATAATCTGTTTTAAAACTTAGTAAGATGTTATTGCTTAAACAACGCATCAATAAATTTATGTTTATCGAAAAGTTGTAAATGCTCAATTCCTTCTCCAACACCAATGTATTTAACTGGAATATTGAACTGATCTGAAATACCAATTACCACTCCACCTTTTGCCGTTCCGTCTAATTTTGTCAACGCTAAAGCATTCACATCGGTTGCAACCGTAAACTGCTTCGCCTGTTCTATTGCATTTTGCCCCGTTGATGCATCCAAAACCAATAAAATTTCGTGAGGTGCATTTGGAACTACTTTTTGCATCACCTGTTTTATTTTGGTTAATTCATTCATCAGGTTTATTTTATTGTGCAATCGGCCTGCGGTATCTATAATTACAACATCATCATTATTTTTCACTGCTGAAGAAAGTGCATCAAAGGCAACCGCTGCCGGATCTGCACCCATTTTTTGCGAAACAACTCTTGCTCCAACTCGTTCGCCCCAAATGTGTAATTGCTCAACAGCTGCAGCACGGAAGGTATCTGCAGCACCTAATGAAACTTTCATTCCATTTTTAATCAATTGATTGGCGAGTTTTCCGATGGTTGTTGTTTTCCCAACCCCATTTACACCCACTACCATTATTACATAGGGTTTTTGAAAATCTTCTTTTACAAAATTCGAGAAATCGGTAGTGTTTTCGGATAAAAGAGCTTTAATTTCCTCTTTTAAAATTGAATTTAACTCACTTGTATTTAGATATTTATCTCGAGCAACTCGTTTTTCTATACGGTCAATAACTTTCAAAGTAGTACTAACTCCTACATCTGCAGATATCAATAATTCTTCCAACTCATCTAAAACTTGTTCATCTACAGTCGATTTGCCGACCATGATTTTGCTAAGTCGATTGAAAACTGACTGAGAAGATTTTTCAAGTCCCTGGCTCAGTTCTTCCTGTTCTCTGATTTCTTCTGCAGGTTCAGACTTCTTTTTTCCTTTAAAAAAATCGAATAATCCCATTGTGTAATAATAAAAAAAGCTCCAATCCAAAAGGAAAGAAGCTTTTCGAATTTGATTTAAAAAGATTTATTTATTGATAACATCTTTAATGTGATCATTGTGCACAATCACTTCTTTAAATGAATAAGCACCAGATTTAGGTGATTTAGTCATCGTTATTACTTTTGAATATTCTTTACCAGATCCGGTTTTTAGGGTTGCAACAACTTTCTTTGCCATGGTTTTTCTTTATTAATGAAATTAACTTTTATTTAATTTCTTTGTGTACAGTCACTTTTCTTAAAATCGGGTTGAATTTTTTCAATTCCAATCGCTCAGTTGTGTTTTTCTTGTTTTTAGTTGTAATGTATCGAGAAGTTCCCGGTTTACCACTTTCTTTGTGTTCGGTGCATTCCATAATCACCTGAACTCTGTTTCCTTTTTTTGCCATTTCGCTTACGTCGGTTTAGAATTAAATACTACCGTTTTTAACGTATTTATTAATTACTGCTGTAATTCCATTTTTAGAAATCGTTTTAATAGCAGAGGTTGATACTTTTAACGTGATCCATTTTCCTTCTTCAGGAATAAAAAAACGTTTTATTTTAAGATTCGGATAAAATTTACGCTTAGTTTTAGCATTAGAGTTTGAAACTCTGAAGCCGTTCATCGCTGATTTTCCGGTTAAATCACAAATTTTAGACATAATTTTCAGTATTGTCCCGATTTTTAAATCGGATTGCAAATATGAGCATATTAATTTAAAATGTCAACAGTAATTTTAAAAATAAAATTGATTTGAAATCGCAGAAGTATTTGGCATAATTTCAAAAACTTTGCGACCCTTACGTTTTAATTTTGCGACCCTTTCGTTTTACATTTTTAACCGCAAAGCACGCCATTACACATAAATGTTTGTATGGAGGCAAGCTTAGGAATAGTAGCGGCATTTAGTCAGAAATGACAATACAAGTTCCTTTTTTATCTTTAAAAAACAAATTAAATAAAGATTCTTCGTTTCTCTCAGAATGGCAAAAAGCGAATAGCACGGACTCGTCTCGTCATTTCTGACGAGACGAGATAATCCCCAGATAACTTTAAACATGCTGTTTGTCGATTATTTAAGAAAATAAAACAAATTATGTTAGCAATATTATCAAACCGATGAACGGATAAAAATTTTTTAAATAAAAATCGGACTGCTTATCAAACCAAATAAGAATAAATTAAGCAAATGGTATTTTTAATTATATAATGGAAAAATTACCATTTCTAATTTCCTGTAATTAGGTAAAATATAACACAATTGGTTAATTTCGCGGCAATATGAAAGCAACCCGACCAACCATTCTGGTTATAAATGATGATGGAATCACAGCTCCAGGAATAAAAATTCTTGCCCATTTAATGAAAGAATTAGGGGATGTAACCGTTGTTGCGCCGGATAGTCCGCAATCTGCAATGGGGCATGCTATTACGATTGCAAAACCTCTAAGGTTAGATAAGGTTGATATTTATCCAGGAATAGAAATGTACCAAAGTTCTGGTACTCCAGTAGATTGTGTGAAACTTGCAGTCAATCAAGTTCTGCATAAAAAGCCTGATTTGTGTGTTTCTGGAATTAATCACGGATCGAATTCATCCATCAACGTTATTTATTCAGGCACTATGTCGGCAGCAATGGAAGGTGCTATTGAAGGCATACCGTCCATTGGTTTTTCGTTGGCTGATTTTTCTCAGGATGCCGATTTTTCGCATGTTGAAAAATATGTGTTGCAAATTGCTAAACAAGTATTAAAGAATGGTTTGCCTCAAGGGACTTTGTTAAACGTTAACTTCCCCAAAACGGATGATATAAAAGGCATAAAAATTTGTCGTCAAGCAGTAGCTAAATATGAAGAGGAATTTGACGAACGACTAGATCCACATAAGCGAAAATATTATTGGCTTACCGGCAAGTTTGCTTTAAACGATCAGGGTACAGATACAGATGAGTGGGCTTTGAAAAATAATTATGCTTCTATAGTACCAGTTGAGTTTGATTTCACATCGTACGGAGCTATTCCAACGCTGAATAACTGGGATTGGAATGTTTAAAAAAGACAATTTTGCTCAAGGTTTAGCCATCGGAGCAACACTTCCAATTTTAACTTTTGTGATGATCGAATTTTTAAAAACACAAATGGAGGTTTTTGCTCGGGATAAATTTATCTATATCATCTGTGTGGGTGCTAATGTGTTGATTTTTAGGTATTTTATCAAAAAAGAATTTGATCAAACTGCCAAAGGAATTTTGATGGTTACGTTTATCTACGCTTTGTTATTTTTCTATAAATTTTTTAAAGTTTGAAATACTATTTCATAGCTGGCGAAAACTCCGGTGATTTGCATGGTGCCTCGCTCATGAAGGAAATTGAACGGTCGGATTCAACGGCAGAGTTCAGATATTATGGTGGAGATAGAATGCAAGAGCAGGGTGGGGAATTGGTAAAACACTATGGCGAAATGGCGTTCATGGGTTTTATAGAAGTGCTATCAAATCTTCAACAAATTCGAAAAAATATTAATTTTTGCAAACAGGATATTGAGAAGTGGATGCCTGATGCATTGATTTTAATTGATTTTCCAGGATTTAATTTGCGGATAGCAGAGTTTGCAAAAGCCAAGAATATTATGGTATTCTATTATATTTCTCCCAAAATATGGGCATGGAACGAAAGTAGAATTCAAACGATAAAAAAGTATGTGGATCATCTTTTTGTGATTTTTCCTTTTGAAGTAGAATATTTTAAAAAATGGGAATATAAAGTTGATTATGTAGGAAATCCATTGTGGGATACGATAGAAAATTATCAAAAAAAGAAGCCCAAAATTCTTTCAGAAAATAAAAAGCATATCATTGCCGTTTTGCCAGGAAGCAGAAAGCAAGAAATTGAACGCATATTTCCAGAAATGGTAAAAGCAATGGAATTATTGCCAACGGAGAAATTTGTGGTAGCTGGAGTAACCGCTTTTTCTGAAAAATTTTATCGACAATGGCTTAAAAATAAAGATGTTGAAATTGTTTTTGACTCAACGTATCATTTACTTTCAAACGCTAAAGCCGCCATTGTAACTTCTGGAACTGCAACCTTAGAAACTGCACTTTTTGAAGTTCCTCAAGTGGTTTGCTACAAAGGAGCACCGATTTCAATTTTTATTGCAAGAATGTTAATTAAAATAAAATTTATTTCGTTAGTAAATTTAATTGTTGATAAAGTGGTAGTTAAAGAACTAATTCAGGAGAAATGCACAGCGCAAGCAATTGCCTCTGAGATTAAGAGTTTAATAGGCGATTCAGATTATCGAAATAGAATGACTGAGAATTATTTAAAGTTGAAAAACATTTTGTCGAAAAGAGGAGCTTCTGCAAATACCGCCGCATTAATTAAAAAATATCTGACTGAAAATTGAATTAATGAAAACACTGATTTTGTTTTTATTGCTAATATTTCAATGCATTTTTATAACTGCGAAAGTTAGGGTTGGAATATTTACAGAAATAAAACCGAAGAAATTTTTTGTTAAAATTGATTCTGGTGAATATTTTTTGCTTTCTGGCAAAGATACTATTGTAAGGCTGCAAGCAGATCAAAGTTTGACGGCAGCACTTAACGAAAAAAGAAAAATTATCGTTTTTGTAAATGGTATTTCCAAAGGAATTTTCTCAACTATTTATTTAAAAGGAAATGATAGTTGCCGAAATAGTTTTCGGATAAGTTCTGTAATTCCGGTATCAGCAACTGCTGTTTTTGATGATGATCTGGAACTTTCACCAAAAACCTGGTATTTTGAACCTGTTAATATTGTTTCTCAGGCAAATTATTTATCTGGCGTGGTGGAAGGAGAAATTGGAGAATCGAGAGATCGAGAGGTTTTACGGATGCAATCCATTATTTCAAGAACGTTTTTGCTTTCCAGTGGTCCAGAAAAACATATAAAAGATGGTTATAATGTTTGCAATACGGTTAATTGCCAAGTTTATCATGGCAAGTCGCGGTTTAATCCACTAATTCCAGAAGCGGTTGCTTCTACTTTAAATTTTGTAATTGCAGATTCGGCATGCAGACCCATTGAGGCTTTATTCTTTTCGAATTGCGGCGGACAAACCTGTAATTCTGAATCCGTATTTAGAAACCCAACTACATATTTGCGATCAGTTACTGATACATTTTGCTTAAACTCATCACAAAGTAAATGGGAAAAAAGATTTACACTTTATCGTTGGAATACTTATTTGGGAAAGAAAACAAAATTGATAGTAAACGACACGTTGAATTTTGAGCAATTTGCAAGGAAAGAAAAACATGATTTATACAATGTTGCTTTAAAAGATATTCGATATGATTTTGGGTTGAAATCTTCTTTTTTCTCCGTAAAACATGTAGGTAAAGAGGTAATATTGAATGGAAAGGGTTTCGGGCATGGCGTAGGATTATGCCAGCAAGGAGCGATAGGGATGGCAAAATATGGCTGTTCGGCTCTTGAAATTATTCGATATTATTATTCTGGAATACAAATCATTCCAGCAATCGACTTAAATCTTACAAAAAAATAATACATTTACGATTCAAAAATGGGGGTTTAGCTCAGTTGGCTAGAGTATTTGCCTGGCAGGCAAGGGGTCACCGGTTCGAATCCGGTAACCTCCACATTGTGAATCAGAGAGGGATCGGAACTCTCTCCGCATCTTGTATCGTACAGCGTATTTACGCCGCGTGGGCAACCGAAAGCGAAACCAATTTCTTAATTTCACCCGAGTAACGGTTACCTAACTGCTTTGACCGGTGGCCCTCACTTAAATTTTCAATAATTTTTAAATACATTTTTTGCATAGATAAAGAATCATCCAATTTTTTAGAAATTTCCTTAATTATGTTTTCAAGTTCCTGTGAGCTTTCTTGTTTCAAATTTGTTTTAATATCTCCCATTTCTCCGTATCCAAACATTATCCAATTGTTATTTACATTAAATAAATGAATTAGAGAGCGAAGAAATTTTCCTGTAGGAATTGTTTCTTCTCTTTCAATATTGTAGATCTGTGCACCACTTACATTACAGGCATCCGCAAAATCTTTTACACTGTAGTTTAATTGTGTTCTTAAAGCTTTAATTCTAAAGCCATAACCTGGTTTTAAATTATTTTCCATTTTTTTTATAAAATATTATGATATTTGAAAAGTTTATAATATAATTGTGCCGTTAATAAATATTAATTATCAAATATAGAAAACAATGCCAAGATTTATAAATAATTATAATAAAGATCTAAAAAGTAGGATTTTGGCTGTTAAAGAAGAATTACCAAAAGCATGGAGAGATCGTTTTTATTTAAAAAATCCTGAATATAACAATTATAAAGATGTTAGGCTATTAGAAAATGTCATAACTGGAAATACAATTGATGAGAAGGTGACTAATCTTTTAGAAAAACTGGTTATTGAATATCAATCTGAGAATTTAAAGAAAGAGGAG
>ENA-OFCE01000612-OFCE01000612.1-metagenomes-genome-assembly--contig:-NODE-612-length-22573-cov-3.468336_pt1 | contig 22573 bp, 20 predicted proteins | sample MGYA00153388_OFCE01 | MGnify analysis MGYA00153388
AACTGGATATCACAGGCTTTGCCCTCGACAATTCTTCCTGCCGCTCCCCCGAACGCCTCGCTCGCTGCAGAAATATCGCCTGCACTTAATCGATCTTTTGCTACGAGGGTCGCAATGAACACACCTGATCTCCCGCCGCTCGTGCTCATCGCAGGGCCGACGGCAAGCGGCAAGTCCGCTTTGGCGATGGCGCTCGCCGGATTGACGCCGTCCGTCATCATCAATGCCGATTCGATGCTGAAATTTCCGGATTTTAGGGCTTATGAAAGAACTTTCCAAATGTTATCGCAAGTGGCTGGTAGGGCTGGAAGAAGGGATAAACAAGGAAAAGTTATTATTCAGGCTTATGACGTAAATAATCGTATTTTACAACAAGTGATTAGAAACGATTTTGAAGGTATGTTTACCGATGAATTGGCCGAGCGGAAACAATTTAATTACCCACCCTATTTCAGAATTATACAAATAAACGTAAAGCATAAAGATTATTTGAAACTTCAATCCGTTGCTGATTATTTTGCTACTGAACTGCGAAAAGTGTTGGGCGATAAGGTGTTGGGTCCACAAATACCGTTGATAGGGCGGATTAGAACTTATTACATTCAAACCATTATGATAAAGGTAGATAGGCAAACTCAATCTATTGTGAAAGTCAAAGAACTTCTAAAGGTAAAAATCAATGCTTTTTATGAAAACAAACTTAACAAAGGCAGCTTTTTGCAAGTGGATGTAGATCCCTATTGACATAATATTCGTTGTCATTGCATTCATTCTTTTTAACGTGTTAATTTTTAACGGATTTTAAAATTATTTTTCAAATAAAAAATTTTAACTATCCGAACAATATGTTCGTAAGAAGAAATGAGTTTGTATATATTAAGTCAATATATGCTGCAATATTACCCTCACTCAAATAAATCGTATATTTAAACTATTAAACCAAAAAACGTGAAAATGAAAAATCACATGTTTAAATTTAAATTCAGTTTACCCATAGTATTATTACTTCTATCCGTACTTTTTATTAACGTAAGCTGGAAAACTAACAACCACGACAAAAATTTGCCGGAAATGGGTTTCACCGATACCATGGCAAATACGAAAATATCTAAAGCCATTGCCTTTGATAATTACATCAACGATTTTTATACCGAATCGGGCCTGCAAGGTTCGGGTTTATCTCTGCCACTATTTCACAAATCCTTGGTTGGGTACTTGAATTTAAAGAGGCAAAAAATCCTCAACAACCAAAAAAATATTTTGTCTATTATAGATTTCACTAAAAAGAGCACTGAAAAAAGACTGTGGATAATAGATGTAAAAAAACAAAAACTGTTATTGAATTCTTTAGTTGCACATGGGCAAGGTAGCGGAGAAAATTTGGCCACTCAATTTTCGAACACGGCGGAATCTCACCAAAGCAGTTTAGGCTTTTACGTAACGCAAAGCATATATTTTGGTAAGCATGGAAAATCTTTGGTATTAGACGGTTTGGATAAGGGCATTAACTCTTTGGCAAAATCTCGCTCAATAGTTATTCATGGTGCAGAGTATGTAAGCGAAGAATTTATAAAGCAACATGGCAGGCTTGGCAGAAGCCATGGTTGCCCAGCGGTACCAGAAGTTTTAAAAACTAAAATCATTGATTTAATAAAAGACAAAACAATGTTGTATATCAATGGTAATAGCACCCATCCGTCTAAGCATTTAAACCTAAACATTGCTCACAACAATCTTCAATCTTTGTTTAAAACTATATAGATTTTTATTTTATTGATGCATTAAATAAGGTAAACACTATCTACTTCATTATTTTCATCCAGCACAACTTGTACATGTTCTTTCAACACGGTAGATAACTCCAAGCCTACAAAGTCTGTTGCTATTGGGTAGCGTTTATGACTTCTATCCACTAACACGGCTGTTCTCAACTTCTTAAGAGGCGATTTCAAAAACACACCTACGCCCAAGGCCATTGTGTGGCCACTGTTTAGAACATCATCTACCAAAACAATTACCTTGTTTTCAAAATCGATATTCGAAATATCTGCACCATAGTCGTCATACGGAATTTCTTTATTTAAAGATATGCTGGCGACGGTTATCTTTATGGCCGAAATTTGCTCTAAAATTGTTTTTAATCGCAACGCAAGCCTAAATCCCCTGGCCCAAACTCCAGCAATTATAATTTCTTGTTCCTCAAAATTATCCTCCAAAATTTGATAGGCAATGCGGTTTATTTTTTGTTGAACTTGCATATTATTGATAATCAATACTCTTTTCATTTCATTCAATTTTTTTAGAGGTAAGGGTAAATTATTGCAGATTATGTTAAGCTAAATTTTAACGGCTGTTTTGTTTAATAAAAAATCTATCACCTTTTTATTGAACAAGTAAGCCTTATCCAAGTTTACAACGTGGCCACAGTTTTGAACTACATATAAAGTGGAATAAACACTTTGAGATTTTATCAATTTTTTTATAGAAGGAAGAAACATACTATCTTGATCGCCCATAATATAGAAAATAGGAATGGGTAGTTGATGACTCCTGATTTTTTTTAGAACAGGATTAACGTCATTTGCAAGACTAAACCACCTGATAAATTCTTTTTGTTTAAGTTTTTTTGCCTCATTTATGAAAACATCTCTTGATGCTTTATGATTTTTTCGAGGCATTATAATGTGGGCAAAAAACGAATACAACAACAAGTAGGGGATTACATTTTTGAGGATGTTTCCTAACCATACCAAAATCCTGGCTCTAGCATTCAGTTTCATTATTGCACCGGCTAACACCATGCTCGCTACTTTTTCGGGATTTATTTCAGCCAATTGTCTAACTATAATGGCACCGAGGGATATGGCCACAAAATGGGATTTTTCTATTCCCAAAAAAATTAGAAGGTTTAAAATGTCTTGGGAAATTAAATCAAAAGTATAGACGTTCTCCCCAAGTGCTAGGCTACCTTCAGAATTGCCATGTCCTCGCAAATCCAACAACAAAACATTATAATGCTTGTTAAATTCTTTGATTTGTTTAAACCAAGTATTGTAACTGCCGCCAGCCCCGTGTACAAAGGTTACCCATTGCGTTGACTTGGGGTGGCGATATATGACATGGTTCAGCAAAATTTAGGCAAAGATATTAATTGCCACCGATCAAAAAAGCAAAATAATCTTTTAGAGACCGCTTTTCCTAAACCATTTCAGCAATTAATTATTTAATGTATTCAACACCTGTTGAGATGGACTTTTTGTATCCACTTTACTTATAACTGCTAAAATTATACCCTCTTCATCAATTACGAAGGTTTTGCGATTTGTACCCATATAAGTTTTACCATACATGCTTTTTTCTATCCAAACCCCATATTTTTCAACAATAGATTTATCTGTATCGGCTATTAACGTAAAAGGCAAATCAAACTTGGTTTCGAATTTTTTATGCGATTTTTCGTCATCAGTACTTACGCCCAGCACTTCAAAACCCTTGGTTTTTAAAGATTGATAGTTGTCTCTGAAATCGCAAGCTTCTAAAGTACAGCCGGGAGTATTATCTTTTGGATAAAAATATAATATCACTTTTTTACCTTTATAATCGCTTAATGCAACTTTATTGTTGTTTTGATCTACTGATGTAAAGTTTGGAGCCGTATCACCCACTTTTAATTCTTCCATAATTTATCTATAAAACATACTGGTATATTCTTTAATATTATCTTTCTTATCAATAATTATTAATTTAAAATTATGTTTTCCAAAGCCAGTTTTTTCATCAAATATATGGGTTAATATTCTTGTTTTTCCATCCAATTGCATCAGTACCCATTCGTTATCAATGTATCCATTATATGATTTTATCCCGCTAAGGTTATCCCCTATCCTAAACTGCATTTTGTTAGAAAGCGAATGATTGCTGCTTTCGGCGATGGGAATGATAAAAGGAGGCATAGTATCCATAGCAATGTAAAAACTGCCGAACGTTTTGGGAGATGCTTTTATGTAGCCATCATCATTAACGCCGCCTTGATAAACGCCAGCAATATTTACGATTACGGCTTTATCCAAATTGTGCAGACTGGTATCAGGCCTTATCCATAAATTATAGTTGCTGTGTAAAGGAGTTAACTTGTTATGAATTTGGTACACCTCGGAATAACCGGACTTTATTTTTGCAGTTTTAGAATAAGTAAACTCTAAATCGTCGTATAGTAGAGCTTTTGGCAACTGAACTTTAAAATCATCTTCGGCAATATTATTTTCAACGTCATAACGCAATAATTTGGCGGGCAAAATCAGGTTATTTTTCAACGTTGCAACTTTTGAAGATTGTACCAAAAAATTTAACTGACTGGCATTACCGCTGTAATCTTTTATGATGTATTTTACGGTATGTAAGTTTTCATCGTCAAATGTCAAAAGACCTTTATTTTTTATTGCGGTGTAAAAATCAGGCTTTATTCCCGCCACAACAAAACTTTTTTGTATGGTTATGCCCGAAGTTAATATTAAGGGATAATCAATATAATTGTTGATACTTCTAGAAGTTTCAAAAGCAAACTTTTTGATTTCTGTTTGAAAAACTAGTTTTCCATCTACATATAAAGAAGTGGAATAAATACCATTGTTATTGATGTTGCCATCAAACCGATCGAAAGCCTGTATGCCAAAACCTATTTCTCCGCTTAGGTTGATGATTTTGTTTTTTGCGATGGTATAATTTCCGCTCGAACCAGATAGGCTAAAAAAAGATTTTGATGTTTTATCCGAAAAAGGTTTTTTGTTGAGATTATAAGCGCACAATCTGCTAAAGGTTGGTTTGGTATTATCGGGAATAACGTATCCAAAAGTTAATGGATTAATGATTTCTTCGGTTTTTGTATCTCTGGTCTCGAAATGCAAATGAGGAGCAGCGGAACCTCCAGTATTTCCGGTGTAACCTATAATATCGCCTTTTTTAAGTGGAATTTCTATCGGTGTGAGTTTAAAATCTACCTCAAAAGTTTTATTTTGGTATTGATAATCTTTTACGAACCTAGCCAAAACCTGGTTGTATTTTGATAGATGTGCATAAACTGTGGTAATGCCATTTGGATGGTCTATATACACTGCATTGCCAAATCCCAACTCTTGCACTCGCAATCGAGAAACAAAACCATCTGCCACTGCAAAAACAGGGTAACCCGCACTTTGGTTGGTCTTGATATCTATGCCGGAATGAAAATGATTTGGCCGTATTTCTCCAAAACTACCTGCCAAATTCAGCTTGATATTTAGTGGCGACCTGAAATAATTTGTATTTTGGGGATGAGATAAAAAAGGTAATGATAAGATTAAAGAGAGGAGTATATATTTTTTAAGCATTTATTTAATTTCGAAATCCAACAATTTTAAAGTTTCGAGATAGCCTGTCAAATGGTCGCCGACATTTATTTTACCCACACCCGCTGGTGTTCCCGTAAAAATTATATCCCCTTTTTTTAAGGTGAAATATTGCGAAGCAAAAGCGATTATTTTCTCTATGGAGAAAATCATATCGGCCGTATTTCCCTGTTGCCTTAACTCTCCGTTCACCAACAATTTAAAATTAAGGTTGTGTACGTTTAAATCTGCAATGGGTAAAAAATTGCTGATTGGCGCAGAATTGTCAAATGCTTTAGCTATTTCCCACGGTAAGCTTTTCTCTTTAAGTTTTGATTGCAAATCCCGAGCCGTAAAATCTATGCCCAACCCAATTTCCTCAAAATATTTACGGGCAAATTTCTCTTGGATGTACTTTCCTTCCTTACAAATTTTTATTATAACCTCAACTTCGTGATGAATATTTTCCGAAAAATCGGGATGGTAGAAAGCTTGATTGCTTTTCAGAACTGCAGTGTCTGGTTTCAAGAAAATTACTGGCTCCGTAGGTACGGAATTATTCAATTCTTTGGTATGCTCGGCATAATTACGGCCTACTGCTATTATTTTCATAAATATAAGTTTTGGAAATATTAATCCGGCTTTGAGGATTAGGAATGAGGAAAGCTTTTGTCAAATAACAGAGATTCTTTTGATAACAGAATCATTACCCGATACAATCCTGATAAAATAAAATCCAGGAGAAATTTTGGAACTTAATACAAAGGAATTACTTTGTTCACCGGCTTGCACATTTTGATCTAGAAGCGTAAGGATTTCGTTTCCCAAAACATCCAGTATTTTGATGATTACCTGATTGTCCTTTTTCAAGGAATAAGAAATGTTGATTTGAGAAGAAACGGGATTTGGATAAACCTTAACGTTATCAATCGGTTTTTGATTATCAGTAAAATTAACACCAAAGGTCTTTTCTTTAGTCCTTCTTATGGCAGAAACCTTTATCATAAACGACTCGAAATCTGTATTTATTCTATTAAAAACAGGCCTGTTTATACGGTTGTCTTTAAGTTTAAGGAATGTTTTGGACGAGTCATTTAAAACATTAAAATTAGCATACGCAGAGACAGATGCATTTGCCAGAAATGCAAAAACAACTGTGAACGCTATTTTAAAATATTTATTATTCATTTTATTAATACAAAACTAAAATATAAAACAGAAATTTTACAATTATTGTAAAATTATTATCAACTATTTAACAGGTTTTAACACCGATATACAATTTTAGTACCTATAAATATATATACGTAAATTAAATAATCAAGGTTGCAGTTATTGGTATTTAATTTAGATTTGCCCAATCAAAATAAATATCGTGTCTGGACATAAAAATCTTAGCAAACTCTCTGCCGCTGGCGTATTAATAAGTTTAGGAATTATTTACGGCGATATTGGCACTTCGCCACTGTATGTTTTTAAGTCCATAGTTGGCAAAAGTATCATTACTCAAGAACTAATACTTGGTGGATTATCCTGCATTTTCTGGACACTAACTCTACAAACTACAATAAAATACGTGATAATTACGCTTAATGCGGATAACAAGGGCGAAGGTGGAATTTTCTCCCTCTACTCTTTGGTAAAACGGAGGGCAAAATGGTTAATTGTTCCGGCTATTATTGGCGGCTGTGCACTTCTTGCTGATGGTATCATTACGCCACCCATCACCGTATCCGCTGCAATCGAAGGGTTGGAAATCATATATCCGCATTTGCAAACCATACCCATAGTCATCGGAATAATTACGGCATTGTTTATTATACAACAGTTTGGCACATCACTGGTAGGAAAAGCCTTTGGCCCCATAATGTTTATATGGTTTTCTATGATGGGGGTTTTGGGCGTTTCCTACATCATACAATTCCCGGAAATTTTGAAAGCGATAAATCCATATTACGGATACAAATTGCTGGCGGAGAACCCGGGCGCACTTACCATAATTGGTGCCGTGTTTTTATGTACCACAGGAGCAGAGGCATTGTATTCTGATTTAGGCCATTGTGGTAAAACTAATATCAGAATCAGTTGGATAATGGTTAAATCCTGTTTATTGCTCAATTATTTTGGACAGGGAGTTTATTTATGGAGCATACAAAATGAACTTTTGAACGACAGAAATCCTTTTTATATGTTGATGCCAAGCTGGTTCCTGTTTTTTGGTATCGGCATTGCAACTATGGCGGCAGTAATTGCCAGTCAGGCATTGATTTCGGGTTCGTTTACTTTAATTTCGGAAGCCGTACGTTTAAACCTTTGGCCAAAGGTTAAAATAAATTACCCAACAGAGCAAAAGGGGCAATTGTATGTGCCCAGTATGAATTGGTTGCTGTGGATTGGTTGTTTGGTGGTTACGTTTTATTTTCAACGGTCAGAAAACATGGAAGCGGCCTACGGCTTATCCATCACAATTGCCATGTTAATGACCACCATTTTGGTTTCAGAGTTTTTGCGCCGGAAAAAAGTACCCTTATACTTGGTACTTATATTTTTGGTAACCTATGGCATTATAGAGTTTACGTTTTTAGTTGGCAACATGGCTAAATTTTTACACGGAGGTTGGTTTACGATCGTACTGGGCGGTCTGCTATTCACCGTGATGTGGGCTTGGTACTCTGCCCGAAGGATAAAAAACCGTTATCTGAAATTTGTAGAGATAGATCAATATTATGATATCATCAAAGAATTAAGCGTGGATGAGAGCGTACCCAAATACGCATCTCAGCTGGTGTATTTGACCAGTGCCAACTTCAGTTCAGAAATTGAATCCAAGATCATTTATTCCATCCTGCAAAAGAAACCCAAACGTGCAGATGTATATTGGTTGGTACATGTGGATGTTGTTGATGAGCCTTACCGTTGCGAATACAAAGTAGAAAATTTGATACCTCACAAACTTATAAGAATTGATTTTAAATTGGGTTTCCGGATTGAACAAAAAATTAATGTACTATTCCGTAAAGTGGTGGAAGACTTGGTGAAAAACAAGGAAATAGATATTACCAGTCATTACACTTCCTTGAAAAAACACAGCATAGTGGGCGATTTTAAGTTCGTTATACTAGAAAAAACCTTATCACGGTCCAACAATTTAACGCTGTGGGAAAAAATTATGATGGCTATTTATTTCCATCTCAAAAAAGTATCACTTTCCGAAGAAAGAGGTTTTGGCCTAGACTTAAGCTTTGTTACCTTGGAAAAAGTGCCGTTGATGGTTGGAATGCCAGATGATGTAGAGATAACTCGTATCAATTAATCCTATTGCTCAGTATTTGTTTGCACGGATGTAAAGTTTGTAAAGCAAGTGATGTGTTTTTCGGAAAAGCTAGTCCCGCCATACACTCATACGCCTGCAAGGCCTTAGGCACAAAGGCCGGTATCCGTTTCTGTCAGGTTTATTTTTAAAGGGCTGGCTTTCTATGGCTCAAGAGAGACACGCCCAAATAATTTAATATAAAATAAAGGCAAATGGAGAGAATCATAAGCCTTATTTTGTTTCTCCGCATTAACATTTGTGCTCAAAAGCCCGCCCGTTGCAAACCTGCAAAACGAAATGACCGAAAAGCACCAAATTCTGTTGCTTTAAATTCTCCCAATTTTATATGGGATGATAGTTTTATTCAGATAATGAATTATTTAATTTGCTTTTCCTGATTCCGTATAAAAAATAAATTACCAAGCCAATCAAAAGCCATATCAAAAACCTGAACCAATTGGTATGGCTCTCCTGCGCCATTAAATAAAAGCAACTGGTAAATCCTAAAACAGGTATTAAGGAGAAATTTTTAAGATAAGTTAATATGGTTATCACCAAAAGCGTGGCAAAAAAGATTATCATCGGAAAACCTTCTATTGACAACAAGGATTGGAAATAGTTTGGTAAATATTTTAATATGGCAAACGTGCCACTGATGACAAAAAATGGAAGTATGTATTTTCCGTTTAAATAAGGTACTTTAAACTTGCTTTCCGGTTTATCTTTCATTTGGTTAAGTACCAAGATACCTGCGCAAACCAGTACAAATGCAAATAAAGTACCTATGCTGGTTAAGGCAATTACCGTATCCAGATTCAGGAACAATGCCGGAACGGCAACCACGAAACCTGTCACAATGGTAGAAAAAGAAGGAGTGCCATATTTGGGATGTATTTTGGAAAAAATTTTCGGTAACAATCCATCTCGGCTCATGCTCATCCAAATGCGGGGTTGCCCCATTTGGAAAACCAACAGCACACTTGCGGTTGCAAATACGGCACTTACAGCAATAATTCCGGCTATCCATTTTAGACCCAAAGAATCAAAGATCATTGCCAGCGGATCGCCTACGTTCAATTGTTTGTAACTTACCACGCCCGTTAAAACCAAGGCTAGCAGAACATATAAAATTGTACAGATAATCAAGGAATATATCATTCCACGCGGCAAATCTCGTTGTGGGTTTTTGCACTCTTCGGCAGTGGTGCTAATGGCATCAAATCCTATATAAGCAAAAAATACCGCGGAAACCCCTTTCATGATTCCAGTAAACCCATTGGGTGAAAATGGTTCCCAATTTGCAGGGTTTATGTAATATCCGCCCAAAACTATCACCACAAAAATTATGATTAACTTAAAGACTACCAAGTAATTACTGGCATTTCTAGACTCTTTTATTCCCACAAAAACTATGGCCGTAATTAGGATTACGATGGACAATGCTGGCAAATCCATTATCAAATGCAAACCGAAAATTTGTGGAGCGTTAGACCAGGCGTTAAATTGATCGAGCAGAGAATTATCTAAACCGGTTGCTTTTGCGCCTGATTGCAATGCTTCGTTTGCTTTTAAAAATCCAGCGTGAGCGGTAGAAAAATCCATAGTCAACCATTCGGGAATATGACCTCCAAATCCTTTTACCAATCTAGTAAAATAATCGCTCCAGGAAATGGCCACCGCAATGTTTCCAATGGCGTACTCCATCAACAAATCCCAACCAATCATCCAGGCAAAAATTTCTCCGAAAGCCACATAAGAATAAGTGTAGGCACTACCCGATACTGGAACAGTGGATGCAAATTCGGCATAGCAGAGGGCTGCAAAGCCACAAGCCACCGCAGTGAAAATATACAGGAAAACTACGCCAGGGCCGCCATCAAAGCAAGCTTTACCAATACTACTGAATACTCCGGCACCAATAATTGCAGCAATACCAAAAGCCGTCAAATCCTTTACTCCCAGTATTTTCTTAAGGTTATTGCCATGGCTATCTGAGTAGCCAGCTTGGGCATCCAATAAAATTTTGGATATGGTTTTCTTACGGAAAATATTATGCTGCATTTGAGTTGTTTAGGGTTTTATCAAACATAAAAAAAAAACATTATAAAGGAATTTTTAGACACAAAAAAACCTTCCCGTACATACGGGAAGGTTTTTTTAAAAATCATTATAAAATTATAGAGTTGACATGTGCACCAACAAATCAATTAATTTACATGAATATCCCCACTCGTTATCGTACCAAGAAACCACTTTTACAAAATTGTCGTTCAATGCGATTCCTGCTTTAGCATCAAAGATAGAAGTACGAGCATCGCCCAAGAAATCCTGAGAAACCACATCATCTTCTGTATAACCCAATATACCTTTCAACTCACCTTCTGATGCTGTTTTCATGGCTTGTTTGATTTGTTCGTAAGTAGCTGGTCTTTCTAAACGTACCGTTAAGTCAACTACAGAAACATCGGCCACTGGCACACGGAAAGCCATACCTGTTAATTTTCCCTTTATAGCTGGGATAACCAAACCTACTGCTTTTGCTGCTCCGGTAGAAGATGGTATGATGTTTTGTGAAGCGCCGCGACCACCTCTCCAATCTTTTGCAGATGGGCCATCTACTGTTCTTTGAGTTGCTGTTGTTGCGTGTACGGTTGTCATCAAGCCTTCCAAAATACCGAAATTATCCATTAATACCTTTGTAATGGGAGCCAAACAATTGGTAGTACATGATGCATTAGAAACGATATTTTGATCAGCAGTAAGCGTCAAATGATTTACGCCCATTACAAATGTAGGCGTATCGTCTTTTGCGGGAGCGCTCATTACCACTTTTTTTGCACCTGCATCAATGTGTTTTTGAGCGGTTTCTTGTGTTAAGAACAATCCTGTAGATTCAATGATGTATTCTGCACCTACTTCGCCCCATTTAAGGTTTGCAGGATCTTTTTCTGCCGTTACGCGAATGTTTTTACCATTTACCACCAAATGGCCATTAACCACTTCTACGGTTCCATCAAATCTACCGTGGGTAGAATCATACTTTAGCATATATGCCATATAATCCGGTTCTACAAGGTCGTTGATGGCAACAACATCGATATTCTTTTTGATGGCAGCTCTAAAGGCTAATCGTCCAATTCTGCCAAATCCGTTAATTCCAATTTTCATATTGTTTGATTTTTATGTGCGTAATAATTTAATAGATTATAAATGGGTTCTTTAATTACAGTTACAATGTTAATACTATTTTCGACAGCCGCCTCTCTTAAATAGTCTTGAAAATTTGCTGCCACTGTACCCACAACGTAAACCGGAAGTTGATTTCCATACAAGTTTAAAAGTGGCTGCAAATAATTAGCGAAAAATAAGTTGAAACCTTCGATTATCAGATTCTTTATGAAGACGTTATTGCGGTGTTCGATAAAAAAACCGGAAAATGAACTCAAGAAAATATTGGGATGCGGTGTTTTGTAAACTTTTTCTAGAATTTGTTTCCTATCCAAGTCGTACTTTTTCTTAAAAAGCTGTTGCAGGTTAGTGGGCATATTTTTGTTCAAAAATGCTTTAATAAGCTTTCGACCCAGCCAATTGGCAGATCCTTCATCACCTAAAACGAAACCCAATCCATAATTATTTTCGATGATTTTTTTCCCGTTAAAATAAGCAGCATTAGAACCACTGCCAATAATACAAGCGATGCCTTCTCTTTCATCGCAAGTAGCTCTAGCGGCGGCCAGCATATCGTGGTTTATGCTTATTCGGCTAAATTTAAAAAACTTACTAAACGAGTTTTCGATAATCTGATTTCTTTCTGCTGATGATGCCCCAGCACCAAAAAAATATATCTTTTTTATTTTTTCGGCAAAATGTATCAATTTGATATTTTTATTGAGCAAATGAGTAATAAATTTCTCATCGTTAAAAAATGGATTTATACCTGCAGTTTTAAAATCAGCTACAACTTCTCCTTTAAACGCCAATTTCCAATTGGCATATCTTGATCCGCTGTATATTACGGCTATCATAATTTAAGCTAACACAACAGACATTTGCATCAAATCTTCCTCCAATTTAAAATCACTTCGATGTATGGCATCACTTAAATTGGTCAGGAAAATTGCGTTACCTCTTAAACCGACCATTTTTTTTGTATCGCCTTTTAATAAAGCGTTAACGGCAGCAAAACCCATTCTGCTTCCTAAAACCCTATCAAAACTACTTGGGCTGCCGCCTCTTTGAAGGTGGCCTAAAATAGTCACTTTAGTGTCGTAGAAATTTATTCTTTCCTTTACCAGTTTTGCCACGTTATATGCTCCCCCGTTTTTATCACCTTCGGCAACAATTACAATGCTGGATGATTTTTTATTCAAGGCACCGTTTTCTATTTTGGTGATGAGCTCATCAATTGCGGTATCTACTTCTGGCAGCAAAATAGCTTCGGCACCACAAGAAATACCTGCCCTAAGTGCAATGCAACCTGCATCTCTGCCCATTACCTCTATAAAAAACAAACGATCATGAGATGCCGCCGTATCTCTGATTTTATCTATGGCTTCTATTACCGTATTGGTGGCTGTATCAAACCCCAGAGTATAATCTGAGCCGTACAAATCATTATCAATTGTGCCGGGCACGCACATAATCGGAATATTATATTTATTGGAAAATCTCTCGGCGCCCGTAAACGTACCGTCGCCACCAATGGCAACCAATGCATCAATGCCCTGATTTTTTACATTCTGGTAGGCTTTTTCCATACCTTCTTCAGTTTTAAAATCTAAACAGCGGGCGGTTTTCAAGATGGTTCCACCTATTTGCAAAATATTGCTTACCGAATGGGCATTCATAGGTACGAAATTATTATCAAGCATACCCTGATAGCCTTGCATAATCCCCACCATTTCTATTTTATGGTGCAATCCAGTTCTAACCACAGCTCTTATGCAGGCGTTCATCCCCGGAGCGTCTCCGCCAGAAGTAAAAACTGCAATTTTTCTAATTTGAGACATTGTATATTTTAAGCTTTCATAAAAGAATGACTAAGATAAGGTGTAATCCTTACACTAAGTAATATTTTTTATTATTTTTAACTTTTCGGATACTATCCAACCAATAAACCAATTAACAAGAATGGAACAACTGCTACATAACTTTGATTCTATATTTTCAATAGACTGTATTATTTTCGGATTAAATGATGGAGAGCTTAAAATTTTATTGATCGAAAGAAATGAGGAACCTTTTAAGGGATGGTATGCGCTTCCGGGCAACATTGTAAAGCAAAATGAAAGCATAGATAATGCTGCTCAAAGAATCTTGTACGAATTAACAGGTTTAAAAGGGATTTATATGGAGCAGTTCCACACATTTGGAGAAGTAAACCGTCACCCATCAGGCAGGGTAATTACGGTTGCTTATAATGCGATGATAAGATTAGACGGCAAACGAGAACTGAAACCCGTAACCAGTTATGCCAGTAAAGCATTTTGGATGCCCGTTAAGGATATGCCAGCTTTAGCTTTTGACCATACACAGATTTTTAATAGAGGATTCGAAAAAATTAAGAGCAAAATAAGTTTCGAACCCATTGCATTTGAACTCCTGCCTGAGAAATTCACCTTAACACAACTGCAAAATTTGTACGAGGTTGTCTTATCCAAACCATTGGATAAAAGAAATTTCAGAAAGAAAATGTTGTCTTATGATATATTGAAAGAACTAGACGAAAAACAGGAAGGCGTTTCTTACAGGGCGGCTAAATTGTACAAATTCGACAAACGCAAATACGCTAAATTCTTTCAAAAGGAATTGTCTTTTGCTAAGGATTAAAAAATTGTAAATGCTTATTATTAATAAATAATGGTTTGATAAGAGGGATATACAAAATTCAAAAATATATTTACTTTTATACCAGCATTTACAGCTTATGAAAAAATTGGTGAGTTTATTGAAGAACAAATTTTTTATATCCAGCTTGGCCTTTTTGGTATGGATGACTTTCTTTGATCGCAACGATATGATTTCTCAGTTGGATTACCGCAGCCAAGTAAATAAGCTAAAAGCTGAAAAAGAATTTTACAACAAAGAGATAGCTCAAGTAGAAAAAGATCTTACAGAATTAACTACAGATCAGAAAAAATTGGAAAAATTTGCCAGAGAAAAATATCTTATGAAAAAAGACAACGAGGATGTTTTTGTGATAGTGGAAGAAAAACAGTAAACATAATTTTGATACTTCAAATCCAATTGAGAATTTCGATTTTTCCTGAATGAAATCCACAAAAAAAGCAGTGTCATTAAACACTGCTTTTTTATTTTAAAGCTAGAAAAACTATTTTTTGCCAGCTTCTTGTTCTGCTTGTTTCAATGCCCTAGACATAGTAACTGATACAATTGTATCTTCAGCAACGTTAGTGATGGTATATTTTTCAACTTTCAAATCTTTAACCCGTACAGATTTTCCGACTTCCAAAATTTCCATACTTACTTCAACATTCTGGGGCATATTTTTAGGCAGAGCATTTACCTTTAATTTGCGCAGTTTTTGAACCAATTTTCCACCCATTTTAACACCAGGAGAAGTCCCCGTTAATTTAACCGGAATTTCCATGGTTAAAGCTTTGTCTGCAAAAAGCTGAAGAAAATCTATATGGATAATCTTTTCTGTTAATGCGTGGAATTGTATGTCTTGCAAAATAGCCTTCACCTTAGTTCCAGCAACTTCAATTTCCACAAAGTTTACTTCTGGCGTGTAAACCAAATCTTTCAAATCAGTTGCGTCTATTGCAAAATGCACTTGACTTTTGCCACCGTATAATACGGCTGGTACTTTACCGGCGTAACGCAGTTCCTTTGCGTCGCGTTTCCCTACGTTCTCTCTCGGAGAACCGCTAATTGCGATTGTATTCATTTTTTGTATTGATTATTATGTGTAATTGTTAAAATTAAACTTTAAAAAGCTCACTTATTGAGCCATGTTCGTTAACATTGGCAATTGCTTTTGCAAACAAATCAGCCGTTGATAATACTCTTATTTTGCTACTTTCTACCTTTACAGGGATGCTATCAGTAACAATCAATTCCTTCAAAACAGAATTTTCTATGGTTTCGTAAGCATTCCCAGATAATACAGCATGCGTACAAACTGCCCTCACGCTTCTTGCGCCGTTTTCCATTATTAGGCTTGCCGCTTTGGAAAGTGTACCAGCCGTATCCACAATATCGTCCATTAAAACAATATCCTGTCCGGTTACATCTCCAATTATGGACATTGATTCTATTTCGTTTGCTCTTTTTCTGCGCTTATCGCAGATAACTACTTCTGCATTAAAAAACTTAGCAAAAGTTCTGGCTCTGTATGACCCGCCCATATCAGGCGAAGCAATGGTAAGGTTTTCTAAACCCAAACTTTTAATGTAGGGTACAAAAATCACGGCTGCATCCATGTGATCAACCGGAATATCAAAAAAACCCTGTATTTGTGCAGCATGCAAATCCATAGTCATCACACGGTGCGCTCCAGCCGCAGTTAGCAAATTGGCCACCAACTTAGAGCCGATGGCTACACGTGGTTGATCTTTCCTATCCTGGCGAGCCAATCCGAAATATGGAATAACGGCGGTAATGTAATGTGCCGATGCTCTTCTGGCAGCATCAATCATCAATAGCAATTCCATCAAATTATCGCTGGGCTGACAGGTAGATTGAATTAGAAAAATATCGCAACCACGAACAGATTCGTTGAAATGTGGCTGAAACTCGCCATCAGAAAAACGGTCAAGAACCAAATCGCCTAATGGTCTGCCATAAGATTTAGCGATCTTTTCAGACAAAACCTTAGTGCCCGAACCTGCAAATAATTTTACCGTATTAAATTGTAAGGGCATTTTATTGTGTGTAGTGAAATAAAAAAAGCCGGACTCAGAATATCTTCTTCCGACTTTTATTCTTGTTGCCCGACCAGGGTTCGAACCTAGACATACGGTACCAAAAACCGTTGTACTACCATTATACTATCAGGCAATCTTGTTACTGGAAAATGTTTTCCTGAAACGGAATGCAAATATAGGCGCATTAGCCAATGGATGCAAACTTTTTTTGCAATTTATAAGCATTGGTTTTTTGCATACCAAGAATTGAGAAAGCAACCCGTATGTTTGCCCGTTAATAAATGTTAATGTAATCCTTAATTCAAATCAAATACTTATTTTCGACACCAATTATTTCCACAAAAACAATGAAATATAATCAGATCAACAATATTGCAGGCTGGCTTGCCTTCACAATTGCAGCAATCACTTACATTCTTACTTTAGAACCTTCTGCCAGTTACTGGGATTGTGGCGAATTTATTTCCGCAGCCTACAAATTGCAAGTGGTACACCAACCTGGCGCACCCTTATTTTTAATGATAGGCAAGATATTTAGTTTATTCGCATCCAATCCCACGAAAGTGGCGTATTGGGTAAATATCAGCTCGGCCTTGAGCAGTGCCGCTACCATACTATTTCTTTTTTGGACCATCACTGCCTTAGGGCGTAAATTTTACAACACCGAAAAGGGAAAGCTTAACGTAAATCAAATAACATTAATAATAGGCGCCGGATTGGTTGGAGCCTTGGCTTATGCTTTTTCAGATACATTCTGGTTTTCTGCAGTTGAAGCCGAGGTTTATGCAATGTCTTCCTTGTTTACGGCAGTTGTTTTTTGGGCCATTTTAAAATGGGATGCTCATGCAGATGAGCCGCATGCAGACAAATGGTTATTGATTATTGCTTATGTAATGGGCTTATCAATTGGCATTCACTTATTAAATTTATTGGCAATACCAGCAATAGCAGTCTTATATTATTTTCGCAGAGCCAGTAAGGTTACTACAAGCGGTACGATCAAAGCACTTTTTATTGGCATTTTCATATTGGGCTTGATACAATATGGCATTATACAGTATTTGATAAAAATTGCAGCAAATTTTGATTTGCTTTTCGTTAACTCGTTTGGGTTGGGCTTTGGTACTGGAGTGATATTTTTTGTGATTCTCTTAATTGCCGGCTTGGTGTGGGGGATATTACATTCCATCAAAAAAAATAAACCTGTTTTAAACCTAGCTTTATTATCCATTGTGTTTATCCTTTTTGGGTATAGTTCTTATGCCATGATAGTCATCAGAGCAAAGGCAAATCCTACTTTAAACAACAGTCAGCCAGATAATGCTTTTTCTTTTCTAGGATACTTAAACCGAGAGCAATACGGAGATAGGCCACTAATGTATGGCCAGTACTTTGATTCCAAACCAACAGGTACAGAAGAAGGCGACAATTCTTACCGCAAGGGAGACACGAAATACGAAGTAAGCGGTAAAAAAATATCGTACTCTTACGAGAAAAACACCCTCTTGCCCAGAATGTTTAGCGATGATCCCAACCATGTCAGCGTTTATAAAGATTGGATGGCCATGGGGCCAGAGGATAGTCCAACTTTTGTTACCAACTTAGGTTTCTTCGGTAGCTATCAAGTTGGTTTTATGTATATGCGTTACTTTATGTGGAATTTTGTGGGCAGGCAAAACGACGATCAAGGTATTGGCGATTACATTTCTGGGAATTGGATTAGCGGTATAAAATTTATAGATGCTTGGAGACTTGGCGATCAAACCACTCTTCCAAAAAGCATCACTGAAAATAAATCTTACAATCGCTTGTATTTTTTGCCCCTGATTTTAGGCTTGTTGGGCGCTTGGTATCATTTCAAAAAAAGGCAGAAAGATGCAGGAATAGTTGGTTTGTTGTTCTTTTTTACCGGTTTGGCTATTGTATTATACCTCAACCAAACTCCTATGCAACCCCGAGAAAGGGATTATGCTTACGCGGGTTCTTTTTATGCATTTACCATTTGGATAGGCTTGGGCGTTTTTGCATTAAACGATTTATTGAAAAAATACATAAGCCCCAAAATTGTTGGTATTGTTGCAATCTCTGCTGGTTTATTGGCTGCACCAATTTTGATGGCCAGCCAAGAATGGGATGACCATAACCGTTCTGAAAAAACCACTACACGTGACTTGGCAAAGAATTACCTCAATAGCTGCGCACCCAATGCAATATTATTTACTTATGGAGATAACGATACCTACCCATTATGGTATGTGCAGGAAGTAGAAAACTTTAGACCAGATGTTCGTATTGTAAACCTGAGTTTGTTTGATACGGATTGGTACATCAATCAATTGAGGAGGCCATTTAATTCATCGCAACCATTGCCTATTTCTATGAAGCCATCTCAGTATGTTACTGGCGTTCGCGATGTGTTGTATTATCAAGATTATAATTTAAAAGGTCCCCAACAATTAAAAGATGTTTTTGAGTTCATGACCTCAGAAAATCCGGATGCAAAAGTGCAGTATCAAAGTGGGAAAATGGATAATTTCTTACCTACAAAAAACCTTACCTTACCATTAGATGCCAACCAATTGTTAGCCACTAACACCATAACCAAAGAAGAACTGAAAACTACCGTTCCAAATTTAGAATGGTCTATTCCCGGGCAATTTGTAACCAAAGGGCAAGTTGTATTCCTAGATATATTATTGCATAACGAATGGAAACGTCCCATTTACTTCGCCTTTACCGTTCCCAACAGTAATTTCATGGGTTTGGATAAATATTTGTTCAATGAGGGATTTGCTTTAAGATTGATACCCAAAACTCGTACAGAAATTGGAGATGAATCGCCCTTAGGCAAAACAGATGCGGTCAATACCGATAAAATGTACACTAATTTGATGACTAAGTTCAATTGGGGTAATATGAAAAATACATCTTATTTAGATCCCGAATCTTCCAAGATGGTTTTTTTATCAGTAAACAAGTTTACAGAACTCGCAAAAAACCTAATATTTGAAGGCAAATTAGATAAAGCCAGAAAAGCAGTTGATCATTGCTTTGAAGTTTTGCCAATTTATACCATTTATGACAGCAATTTTGCCTTAAGTAAATACGAATTAGTGCATTTATTGTACCAATTGGGCATGAATAAAAAAGCCAATGAATTGCTTAAACAAACCGTAGAATTAGTTGAAGGAGATTTGAATTATAATTATTCCATCAACAAAAACAAAGAAAACCTAAACTCACGTCAAATACAGTTGGGATTATTTGTAATCACCGAATTTTCAAAATTTACCGAACAATATGGAGAGTCTGCTTTACATAAAGTTTTAAGCAACAAGCTTGCTTCTTACGAAACAAAATTTGGAATGAGCAGATAGAAAATTAAAAAGCGAATATTCAAAATCAAAAAACCTGCTGATCGAAAGACTAGCAGGTTTTTTTTTACTTTGACAAGAGATTATTGAAAGGTTTCTAATTTTAACTTTTGGATTTTGATTTTTAATTTAACTTTCAACTACCGATCCCATTGCGCAAAATTTCTCAATCCTTTCTTTGATCAAAACTTCTATTTTTTTACTTTTCAAAAATTTTAAATCTTTAATTAGTTTTTCCTTTATGGTAGCAGCCATTACCTCTGGGTCATGGTGAGCACCACCAAATGGTTCTTTTATGATACCATCAATCAGTTTGTTGCCCAACATATCATCAGCGGTAAGCTTTAAACATTCTGCTGCACGTTCTTTAAAATCCCAACTCCGCCATAAAATGGAAGAACAAGATTCTGGTGAAATAACCGAGTACCAAGTGTGCTCTAACATATAAACCCTATCGCCAATGCCAATTCCCAAAGCACCGCCAGATGCGCCCTCGCCCACAACGATACAAATAATGGGCACTTTTAAAACAGACATTTCCAACAGGTTACGGGCAATTGCTTCACCCTGCCCTCTTTCTTCGGCTTCCAAGCCTGGGTAAGCACCAGGAGTATCTATAAATGTAACCACCGGTTTATTAAATTTTTCGGCAAGCTTCATCAAACGCAGAGCCTTCCTGTAACCTTCGGGGTTTGCCATTCCAAAATTACGGTACTGGCGCATTTTGGTATTTGCACCTTTTTGGTGACCAATAAACATAACCGTTTGCCCATCTATAGACCCAAAACCTCCAACAATAGCCTTGTCATCTTTAACGGTACGGTCGCCGTGCATCTCAATAAAATCATCGGCAATTTTTTCTATATATTCTAAAGTGTAAGGTCTTTCTGGATGACGAGAGATTTGTACTTGTTGCCAACCCGTTAAATTATTGTAAACGGCTTGCTTGGTTTCTTCTATTTTATCATCCAAATCTTTCAAAGTGGCGCTCATATCAACCTTGGTTTTATCTGCCACTTGTTTTACTTTTTCTGCCTGAAGCTGTAAATCTGCAATGGGTTTTTCAAAGTCAAAAGATGTTTTCATATCCATAATTATATGCGCCAAAGGTATTGTTTAAATTCAAAAAACGGAATCCTGTTTTCTATCCTCAAGATTGAAATTGATTTATTCTTTAAATTTCCCTAAGGCTTGTTTGGCAGCATCCCAAGTTTTATGGTTTTGATTTGTTGGGTCAGGTGCATTATTTATTAATTCCTGCAAATCCGCTAGCTGTTTCAAAACCTTTTCGGCCGAAGTTTTATCTTCCTTCAATTGTACCAAATCTAATAATATGGCTTTAATTTCTGTTTTTTCGTTGGTTACGTAATTTATGCCGTTCATAGCTAATCTATTTTATCGTAAATTTTTATTTGGGCGTTTCCCAAGCTATGCAAGGGTCAGGCTATACGTTTCAATAATTTTGTCTTCCGTTTTTCACTACGTTCAAACTAAAGGCAAAATTCTTGCCTACCGGCAGGCAGGGATTTCCACTGCTATCCTTAACGCAAAATCGTGCTAACTTAAATATTTGCACTGAATAATAAATGCACATACAGAAATTCAGCAATCATCGTCACTTAAATCAAATTAGAAATTTTAACTTTGCAACCATAAAAATCCAAAAATTGAACGCTCCAAAAATTTTAGAAAACCTCCAAGTGTTTGACATTGCCGAAGAAGGCAAAGGTGTTGCCCGCGACGGAGAATTAGTAGTATTTATAGAGAAAGCCATTCCTGGCGATATAGTTAATGCCGAAATATATAAAAAGAAAAAAAAGTTCGCCGAAGCTAAAATCCAAACATTAATCACTCCATCTGATGATAGAGTCGTTCCCTTTTGCGAACATTTTGGTGTTTGTGGTGGCTGCAAATGGCAACATATGGACTATGCAGCTCAATTAAAATACAAACATAAATCTGTGGTAGATGCTTTGCAAAGATTGGCTGGTTTGGATGTTTCGCATACTGAAGCTATTTTACCATCGGCAGTAAGTACCTATTATCGCAATAAATTAGAATACACTTTTTCTAATAAGCGTTGGTTAACCAATGAAGATGTTGCCAGTGGAGAAGCAATGGAGATGGATGCACTTGGCTTTCATGTTCCCCTAAGATTTGATAAGATTTTAGAGATCAACCATTGTTATTTACAAGCCAACCCATCCAATGAAATCCGCAATAGCGTAAGTGAATTTGCCAAAGAAAACCATTTTTCTTTTTACGATTTAAGGGCGCACGAAGGTGCCTTACGCAATTTGGTTATCCGCACTTCTAGCACGGGCGAGTTGATGGTGATTGTCATTTTTGCTTATCCCGAAGACGGACAAATAGATTTGATGATGAATTTTGTGGCAGAGAAATTTCCTGAAATAACCTCTCTACTTTACATCATCAACCAAAAAAAGAATGATACTTTTTCTGACCAAGAAATAATTCCTTTCCGTGGACCCGAATATATTTATGAAGAAATGGAAGGTTTAAAGTTTCAAATTGGACCAAAATCTTTTTACCAAACCAATTCCGTACAAGCTTACGAATTGTATAAAATCACTCGTGATTTTGCAGAATTAACAGGGCAAGAATTGGTTTACG
>ENA-OFCE01000613-OFCE01000613.1-metagenomes-genome-assembly--contig:-NODE-613-length-22549-cov-2.662755_pt1 | contig 22549 bp, 21 predicted proteins | sample MGYA00153388_OFCE01 | MGnify analysis MGYA00153388
GCGTGCGCTCCGGTTCCTCGGGAAAGTGGATACGGCCTGCCAGGCTACCTTTGCTCACGACGTCGCCCAGACTGAATTCCGGCTCAAACAAGCCGCGCACCGGGGCATAGACGAAATGCGGTGGTCCGGCCACCCGCATCATGCGGCTTGGCGCCGCTTTGGTTGCTGACTGGTCCAATACGCCCAGATGGACAAGCAGGCGGTGCACGCCCTGGTCGGCAATCGCTTGGGTCTGCTACCGCACACCGTTATTTTTACGCCTGGCGGTGCGGTGATTTATTCCAAACTCGGAATTATTTCAGAAGTTGAACTGAGCGATATAATTACGAAAAACATGCCAATTAAACGTTAAATGCATGCAATTAGTCGCGATCACCTTATTTTGCGATCGCGACTAAGTGGCTATTTTATGACGTTTACTACCGATGCGGATTTTTAAAACGAGGGCAATGCCGCAGACACAAAAACAACAGGTGTCGCTTTTGCCCAACGCATGCATTTTCTTATCTTCGGCGAAAAACTGGACAATTTCTTCCAATTTGAGGCAAACTGATCCTATGTTGAAGATTCTATTGCTGCACGGCCCAAACTTGAATCTGCTTGGCACGCGCGAGCCCGCTGTTTACGGCACCACAACGCTACCCCAGATCGACGACAGGCTGCGGAATATAGCCAAGCAGGCAGGCGTCGATTTGATGTCTTTCCAAAGCAACGGAGAAGGCACGCTGATTGACCGAATTCACGCCGCCAAACTTGAGGGGGTAGGTTTTATCGTTATTAACCCCGGCGCATATACCCACACCAGCATCGCTTTGCGCGATGCGCTGGCGGCGGTTGCTATCCCATTCATCGAGGTGCATATATCAAACGTCCATGCGCGGGAGGAGTTTCGGAAACATTCATACCTCTCCGATTTGGCGGTGGGCGTGATCACAGGACTTGGTGCGGACGGCTACGAATTCGCGCTTGAAGCCGCCATCAGGCGCAGCGACAAGCGGCAGCAATAAGGTTTAGCGGCGCGCTTGCAACAACAATGCCGCGCGCTGCGGCCGATCAATAAAAACTATTTCCGTCAGAAGGCGTGAGAGGATTAACCGATGGACCTGAGAAAAATTAAAACGTTAATTGACCTGGTGCAACAATCCGGCATTGCGGAGCTCGAAATCACGGAAGGTGAGGAGAGAGTCCGCATTAGTCGTCACGGAGTACCGGGAACTTATGCTCCCGCGCCGATGGCAGCTTCATCTTATGTGCTACCGGGGGAGGTTGCGGGCGCAATTCCTGCCGCCACACCCGGGCCGGCCGAGCCAAGCGGACACACGTTGAAGTCGCCTATGGTCGGGACTTTCTACCGTTGTCCTTCACCGGGAACACCATCCTTTGTTGAGGTCGGTCAGACGGTGAGTAAGGGCCAGACACTCTGCATTATCGAAGCAATGAAATTATTGAATGAAATTGAGTCTGATGCGACTGGCGTGGTGAAAGCAATCATGGTGGAGAATGGACAGCCAGTGGAATACGGCCAGCCGCTCTTCATCATCGAGTAGGCCCGGCTACCCACATGGCTGTATTCGGCTCAGGTCCCAAAGCGGGGGCAATGTTTGAAAAAGTACTGATTGCCAACCGTGGTGAGATCGCCTTGCGCATTCAGCGCGCCTGTAGAGAACTGGGCATTAAAACCGTTTGCGTACATTCAGAGGCGGATGCTGACGCAAAATACGTCATGCTGGCCGATGAATCCGTGTGCATCGGTGCCGCACCTTCGAAAGATAGCTACCTCAATATTCCGGCAATTATCAGCGCCGCCGAAGTCACCGACGCGCAGGCAATCCATCCAGGCTACGGATTTCTGTCCGAGAACGCCGACTTCGCGGATCGCGTCGAGAATTCCGGGTTTGTGTTCATCGGTCCGAAGCCTGAGAATATTCGCACCATGGGCGACAAGGTCGCTGCTAAAGCGGCGATGAGAAAAGTCGGCGTGCCATGCGTACCAGGCTCAGAAGGCGCGCTACCGGACGACCCAAAGGAAATACGCAAGATCGCGGCGGCAGTGGGCTATCCGGTCATCATCAAAGCGTCGGGCGGGGGTGGGGGCCGTGGCATGCGCGTTGTGCACACCGAGGCTGCACTTGTAAACGCAGTACAGATGACGAAAGCTGAAGCGCAAGCAGCTTTCAACAACCCAATGGTCTATCTCGAAAAATTTCTTGAGAACCCGCGTCATATCGAGATTCAGGTGCTGGCAGACGAGCACAAGAATGCGATCTTTCTTTGGGAACGCGATTGTTCGATGCAGCGCCGCCATCAGAAGATCATTGAAGAAGCACCAGCACCCCATCTTAAGCCCCGTCTGCGGGATCGGATCGGTGAGCGTTGCGTGGAAGCGTGTATCAAAATGGGTTACCGCGGTGCGGGTACTTTCGAGTTTTTGTACGAGAACGATGAATTCTTCTTCATCGAAATGAATACCCGAGTGCAGGTTGAGCATCCGGTCACGGAAATGATCACTGGCGTCGATATTGTGCAAGAGCAAATTCGAATTGCGGCCGGTCACAAACTGCGTTATCGGCAAAAGGATATCGAGTTGCGTGGACATGCAATCGAATGCCGCATCAACGCAGAAAATCCAGTTTCATTTGTACCGTCACCGGGGAGAATTACCCGCTTTCATGTGCCGGGCGGACCGGGTATTCGCGTCGATTCACATGTCTACGCGGATTATTTTGTGCCGCCGTATTACGATTCGTTGATCGCCAAATTGATCGCCCATGGCGACAATCGCGAGCAGGCGTTCGCTCGCATGCGAACCGCATTGTCAGAAATGGTGGTCGAAGGTATTCAGACCAATTTGCCGCTACACCAGGAGTTGATGAACGACGCTGCGTTCATTCATGGCGGCGCGTCGATCCACTTTCTTGAAGCGCGGATGGCAAAGCTCAAAAAGATAGCCGGCGAGGCGGATTAGCGTCGTCGTTTTACGCGACCACCGGGCAAGCTAACGATGCATTGGCAATCACTTACTTTTCGTCTTTCCAGCGACCACGCCGACGCGATTGGTGACGCACTTTTGGAGCAAGGTGCGATTTCGGTCAACGTCGATGATGCGCTCGAGGGAACGAGCGAGGAGAAACCTATCTTCGGCGAGCCCGGCGCAGATACAAACCTGTGGACGGACTGCCGATTCACTGCGCTGTTCGCAGCCCAGGCAGATGTGCCGACCCTGTTTCATGCCATTGCGAATGACCTCGCGATCGCGACGCCGATGTTTGAGATTGATCTACTCGACGACGAAGATTGGGTGCAGCGTAATCGCGAGCAGTTTCAGCCCATCAGGATCTCGGACCGCGTATGGATCGTGCCGACATGGCACCGCGCGCCAAACCGGGATGCAGTCAACATTTCCCTGGACCCCGGCGCCGCCTTCGGCACTGGCAGCCATCCGACAACCCGCCTTTGCTTGCTGTGGCTGGAAGCGAACTTACGTAGTGTGGACCAGCCAACAGTGCTCGATTACGGAACCGGTTCAGGCATCCTTGCGATCGCCGCGATGAAACTCGGCGCAGCGGCAGCCTGCGGCGTAGATATTGATCCAGCGGCAGTAGAAGTGGCGCGATACAACGCGAAATTGAATGAGGTTACTGTTAATTTTGTAAATGGTGAAACTGCTCTGGATGTTGTCGCCGATATTTTGGTCGCCAATATTCTTGCTAACCCGCTGCGCGTGTTGGCGCCGCTACTCGCTGCGCACACAAAACCGGCTGGCGCATTAGTGCTCGCGGGCATTCTGGACGAGCAAGCGGAAGAGATTATTGGCATTTACCGCGAGTGGTTCGATTTGAGCGTATGGAAGAGTGAAGAGGGGTGGTCCTGTATCGCGGGCCAACGATCAGGCGCGTAAGCAGGTCAGGCTATACTTTCTTCTTATGCTGCTTACTACCTGTCCCAACTGCTCCGCTCAATATAAAGTTCAACCGGAACAACTGAACGTTCGGCAAGGCCGCGTGATGTGCGGTCGCTGTCGGCAGGTGTTCAACGCGTTTCAATCGCTCTCACGCGTCGAAGATGCCGGTCAATTTCACACCGTTAGCACTTTTGAGACGGCGGTCGCGCGCGTACCTGGCAGCCAACTACCAACAACGGTCTCAGCGCCGGAATCAACGTTTGAGCCGATAGCAGATCGGTTGTTTCTGCGAGAGGAGCCGTTGCCGTTTCCAGCTGTATTCTCGGCGCTAGAAGCCATACCAAAGCCCGCACCCGCCACGGTCGCACCGACGGTAAGGGTTTTTAGTGAGTCGCCAGCGATCTACATCCCGTCTGATTACAACAGTGCCGAAGAACCCCTCGCGTCCCAAAGTGGAATGCGCGACACCAAGTTGCGCGAACCGGCCATTGACCTTTCCGCCGAATACAATCCTTTGCTTGTGGAAGCACCGTCCAGTGGAGCTGCGCCATTTGCCGCGACCTCAAGCATGTGGCGACTGGGGGTTTTCGTGCTGTTTGTCGGATTGATCGCACAGACCGCCTATGCGTTTCGAACCACTCTCGTGTCCTATTACCCGCAATTGCGCCCAACTGTTACTGAACTTTGTGAACTCGCTGGTTGTACCCTTTCATGGGGTCGCGATGAAGCAGCACTCAAAATAGAAGCGTCAGAGTTGATTGAAGCGCCTGGCAAGCCCGGCCGAATCCTGCTCACGGCAATCCTGGTCAATCGTGGAACGACCAAGCAGGACCTGCCCTCGTTGGAGCTAAGACTTACCGACAATGCCAATCAGGTAGTGGTGAGTCGCCTGCTGAATCCTGCCGATTACCTTGGCCGCGCGATCAGCAAAGACGAGGGGCTGGTGCCTAACACGGAGCTGTACGTAAATGTTGACCTCAAACTGGAGCTCAGCGATAAGCCGCCGGCCTCCGGCTACGGGTTGATCGTCTACTACCCCTGACCGCCGACGGCGTGAGCGTGCCAGATTACCAGCGCATTGCGCCGTTGAGCGAACCAAAGATATGATTCGCGGCTCCGCCAATCGGTGACGGCTGCCTCGGATTAACATTTCCGACTAACGGCATACGCTTGCACGCCAACGGTATAATCCTGTTTTCTATAAGGATTTTACGTATGCCCGTCTTGATCTGCGGTTCGCTTGCCTATGACAACATCATGGTTTTCCATGGCAAATTCGGTGAGCACATTCTTCCCGATCAAATACACATTCTGAATGTGGCATTTGTGGTTCCGGATATGCGCCGAGAATTTGGCGGTACCGCAGGCAACATCGCTTATAACCTCAAGCTTTTGGATGGCGACCCTCTGATCATGGCGACGGTGGGCGATGATTTCGGTCCGTATCGTGAACGCCTTGACGCATTAAACATTTCGCGCGCCCATATCCACGAAGTGCCAGGCACTTTCGTTGCGCAGGCTTTCATCACCACCGACCTTGACGCTAACCAGATCACCGCGTTTCATCCGGGCGCAATGTCGTCCTCCTATGTGAACAAGGTAATTGACGCCAAGAACGTCAAGCTCGGCATCCTTGCCCCAGACTCGCGCGATGGCATGCTCCAGCACGCCGAGCAGTTTCACGACGCTAAAATCCCATTCATTTTCGATCCGGGGCAGGCGATGTCCGTGTTCAAAGGGTATGAATTGAAACACTTCATCGAACTCGCCGATTACGTCGCGGTCAACGATTACGAAGCGCGCGTGCTTGAAGAGCGAATCGGCGAACCGATTGCCAAACTTACTGAACGTGTAAAGGCGTTTTTTGTGACCAAAGGTGCGGAAGGCTCGGTCATTTATGCAGATGGGCAACAGTTTAGCGTGCCGCCCGTGAGAGAAGATCGCCGCGTTGACCCAACAGGTTGTGGTGACGCGTATCGTTCTGGGTTGCTGTACGGCATTGAACGAGGCTGGAGTTGGGAAAAGACCGGGCGACTCGCCAACACCATGGGAAGCATCAAGATCGAGCATCGTGGGCCTCAGGGGCACCATCCAACGCGTGCCGAGATCGAGGCACGCTTCACGGCGGCATTTGACGAGCCACTTTTTGGCTAAGGAGCAATATGAACATCAAGAGATTATTCGTATTTGGCGCGGTGGTCGCGTCCGCCACGATCGTTGGTTGCGCGCAGCCTGGTTTGGGCGGCGGTAATTACACCCGTAGCCAGGTGCGTGGCGAACAAACAGTCCGGGTTGGCACTGTTGAGAGCGTGCGCGATGTGGTGATTGACGCGCGCGACACCGGCACTGGCACGCTGGCGGGCGCGGCGATTGGCGGCTTAGCAGGATCCACCGTCGGTGGCGGCTCACGTGCGAACGCGGTTGGCGCGATTGCGGGGGCAGTTGTCGGCGGCATTATCGGCAATGCCGTCGAGAAAAGTAACAACGATCGCAGGGGCGTCGAGGTCACCGTCCGTCTGGAAGGCGGCAAACTGATCGCGATTACGCAGGAGAAAGATGAAGAGTTCCGGGTCGGAGATCACGTCCGCATTCTCTCTGGCCAAGGCACCACCCGCGTCACACGAATTTAGCCCATCTTGACAGTAGACGAAGCAGAGGGGGCTACGTGCCCCCTCTCCTCGTTGGCGAGGAGAATCTTGGCAAAGATGCAGTAGTATCGGCGCATGCCGATGTTGCACAAAGAATTTGTAGACAAAAATAGCGCCAGGACGCACCGCGTGATTCGCGGGATTCGCTGGGTCAGGCTGTTCACGCATGTTGGTGTCGGCATGGTGGCCGTCGGCGCCATCTATCCACGTGTCTCGGCACGTCGGCGCGCGCTCATCACTGGCTGGTGGGCACGCAAATTATTGCGCATTCTCAATATTTTGTTGTCGATACATGGCGCACGACCGCTCGAAGACGCAAGAAATCTGATTGTTGCTGCGAACCATATTTCCTGGGTGGATATTTTCGTCATCAACGCGACCCACCCTTCGCGCTTTATCGCCAAAGCGGAGATCCGCGATTGGCCGATCGCGGGCTGGCTAAGCGACAAAGCAGGCACAATTTTCATTCGTCGCACCCGGCGCAGCGATACTGCCAAGATCAACGAAACCATGCATAACGTGTTGGCTGAGGGTGCCACCATCGGTTTTTTCCCGGAAGGCACAACCACATCTGGCGATAAATTACTCAAGTTCCACTCGTCATTGTTTGAGCCTGCGGTCGCAAATACTGCGACCATCGCGCCAGCTGCGATTCGCTATCGTGCAAGTGATGGCGAGCCTTCCGCAGCAGTGGCCTTCATAGGCGAATTGAGTTTTGCCGAATCTATCGCAATGATCATCTCCGAAAAATCGATGATTGCCGAGATCACTTTCGCGCCCCAGATCGAAGCGGCCGGACTGTCGCGACGCGAGTTGGCGCTCAATTCGGAGGCGGCTATCGCAAGGATTCTTAACGTGCCATTACCGCACGCCCACCAACGTTTTACCGACCAATCACCAGTGACCGCAGCGGCAGCAACCTCTTGATGTATTCCGTCTGTTGCGCTTGTGAATTGGGAAACCGGCCAAGCCGATCTGCGCGCCGAGTAATCTGCGTACCTGATGTCATCAGCCGCGTTGCGGCGCTGTGACAGGGCAACGACGCTCAGATCTGTGGTCGGCGAGCTGGAGCCCAGCGCGCACATTTACTTCTGTTTTTCCAGGATCAGTCATAAAACGGAAGGACAGTAAATAACCATAGACCTATCAAAAGCTAGGTGTTATAGTTTGCTACATCACCACATACATATTACACAAAAACTTTTGGGGCAGGCTCGCTGCCAAAATAATTTGAAGTTATCAAACCCACTGCGGATTGTGTAGCCCCGCAAGCGAAGCCAGGAGAAACCAGCATGAGTAGCGACTGGAACAATAACGCGCCGATCTATCGGCAGCTCAAGGACCGCATCGTCGCGATGTTGCTTGATGGGCTGCTGAAGCCGGGCGACGCGCTACCGTCGGTGCGGCAGATTGCCGCCGACTTCCAACTTAATCCAATTACCGTCTCGCGCGCCTACCAGGAACTCGCAGACGCAACGCTAGTAGAAAAAAGAAGGGGCATTGGCATGTACGTGACCGATGGTGCTCGCGAAAAATTGATCGTCTCGGAGCGCGAGCGGTTTCTGCGGGAAGAGTGGCCGCAAATGCTGGAACGTATCCGTCGGCTCGGCATGAACATGGAAGAACTATTGAGCGCTGCCTACGTCGGGAGTGCCAAATGAGTGCAATCGTTTCTGCCAAGGGCTTAACCAGAAGGTACGGAAAAACAATCGCGGTTGATAACATCAGTTTCGATATTCCTGCGGGCCGCATTGTCGGCTTGATCGGCCCCAACGGCTCGGGCAAAACCACTGCGCTCAAAGCCATCCTAGGTCTTTCACCATTCGAGGGCGAGCTCAAAGTGCTGGGACTCGACCCGCGTACCCGTCGCGATGAACTCATGCAGCAAGTCTGCTTCATCGCCGACGTGGCGATCCTGCCGCGCTGGCTGCGCGTGAGGGATGCCATCGATTTCGTCGCCGGCGTTCACCCTAAATTTGATCGCACTAAAGCCGAGCGTTATCTGGCCAACACCAAGCTTACGCCGACCATGAAGGTCAAGGAGATGTCCAAGGGCATGGTGGTGCAGTTGCATCTGGCGCTCGTGATGGCCATTGATGCCAAGCTGCTGGTACTCGATGAACCGACGCTGGGCCTGGATATTCTTTACCGCAAACAGTTTTACCAGCACTTGCTGGAAGAGTATTTTGACCAGAACAAAACCATCATCATCACCACACATCAGGTCGAAGAGATCGAACACATCCTCACCGATCTTATGTTCATTCGCGAAGGCAAGATCGTTCTCACTTCAACGATGGATGAAGTCGGCGTGCGCTTCGTTGAAGTCATGGTGCCTGCCGAGAAGACCGATGAGGCACGTTCTCTCAACCCCATCGACGAGCGGCAGGTATTCGGCAAGGCCGTGATGCTTTTCGATGGCGTCCCGCGCGAATCGCTAAATGCGCTCGGTGAAACCCGAACCCCCGGCATCGCCGACATTTTTGTTGCCACCATGAAAGGAACCTACGCATGAACACATTTAAATGGCTGCTAAAGCGTGAGTTCTGGGAGCACAAGGGTGGATTCTTCTGGATGCCAGTCATCGTCGGCGGCATCATGACATTGTTTATCGCGATCTCACTTCTAATCGCCGTGTTCGGCATCAAGGAAGGTATCCAAATCAACGGCGTTGCCGTCAGCAATCTTGCTGGCACGATCGGCCCTGAGCAAAAAGCGCAGTTCGCAGCCGGCGTCGTTTACGGCTACATGGGGCTGGCGATGCCGATTCTCCTGGCGCTGAGCGTTTGCGTATTTTTCTTTTGCTTAGGCGCACTCTTTGATGAGCGAAAAGACCGCAGCGTACTGTTCTGGAAATCCCTGCCTGTTTCCGACAGCGAAACCGTGCTCTCCAAAGTCGCGATGGCGCTAGGTATTGCACCTGTGATTGCGGTGGTGGTCGCAACGATCACGGCCATACTCGCCGGATTGCTAATTTGCCTTGCGGCGGCAGTCGCAGGTGTGAACATCTTCGGCGAGGTGCTGAGTAACCCAAGCACCTATTTTGCACCTGTGCAATTAACGGCCATGCTGCCGATCTACGCGCTGTGGGCGCTACCAACCATCGGCTGGTTATTGATGGTGTCGGCGTGGTCACGCACCAAGCCTTTCCTTTGGGCGCTCGGCGCACCGCTCCTGGCGGGAATGTTGCTTAGCTGGATCAACGGCATGTTCAAGTTTGACTGGAACATGGGCTGGTTCTGGAAAAACATCATCGGCCGATTGCTTGCCAGCGTGGTGCCGGGTTCGTGGTTGGGACAGCAAGGCAGATCATTACCAAGTGAAGAAACCATGCAGTCTGCGGATGGCATGAGTGACATGCTGTCGCATTCGTGGCAATTGCTTGGCAGCGCAAATATCTGGATTGGCGTAGCGGTTGGCGTTGTCATGATTTATGCCGCGATTCGGCTGCGCCATTGGCGTGACGAAGGCTGATGTATCGAGAAAAGTCGGGTACTTTTCGCCAAGTTTTTGACAATATCTCGTCTCTCTTCTTACGTTCTTTGTCCTTTGATTGCTTCAAGCAAATGAAACTTGGCACCTCAATTTGAAGGGAATGAATGCTGAACAACTAGCAAAAATTGGTGGCGTCGCGGCGCTAATCGAAGCATTCACATATGCGGTAGGCTTTGCGTTGTATTTCATCTTCCTGGATTCGTCTGGCTACGCCAGGCCAGTGCAGAAAGTGGTTTTTCTCGTGCAGCACCAGTCGATCATGCACATTGGAAACCTGTTTATCTATGTGGTCCTCGGTATCCCTCTTTCGCATGAAACGCCTGCGCGGTATCCCACGCTAAAGTTTGTAGAAATGTGGCGATATCGACTGGCAGACCGTCGGTATATTTCAATCCCACAGGATTAGTTTTGTAGACCGAGGCGATGACGGTGCATGCTTCCAGATATGCGCCCATCAAACTGGGATGACTGCCCCCTCGTTTTCACTCTCTAAAGGACGTTAGAAATCGGCGTTCTTGGCGGGGAACTTCAGGCTAATGGTTGCCGAGGTGGCGCGTAACCCCTCTGCACCAACGGCTGTCATCAATTGGGTAACGTGGCCATGCATGGAATTGTTGCAACAAAAAAACTGTTGCCCATCCGAAGCGGCAATTTGATTCCTGTCGACACACTCGGTGGCGCAAGGGCGATGCTTTCAACGCGCGCTGACGCGTATCGAGAACGTGCCGTGTGCCTACGCTTGCACAGAGGCCAACCGTAACGAGTTGTTCAAACTGAATGAATTCGACACCACGCGAGATCAGGCGGACAAATTGCTCGCCTGTATTTTTGGGTTCGCAAAAATGCGAGACGACAAGCCCGCCTGCGTCGATATGCGCGTCAACACCGCACCCGCATCCTTGCAGGATTCGTCGCAAGCCTACGACAGTATCGAGTCGCTGTCGGCGCGCGTACGTCCATCCCCATCACGTTTTACACATCTGTTCAAAAAAGTCGTCGGCGTTCCGGTGCGCCTTTACGTACTCTGGCTCAAAATGCGTTGCGCACTCGATTTGGCGATCGCTGGCGACTCATTAACTACCGCGGCCCTATCGGCGGGGTTTTCGGACGCTGCACACTTGCGTCGAAGCGTTCGCGCGATGATGGGAATTGCATCAGAAATCTTGCTTCGGCAGCGCGAACCGCTGGTCATCCATCAACAGCACGAAAGCACTTCTTTTGCGACCACGGGACTGGGGGAAGTATGAGTATGGGCGCGCTCTTCCGGCCAAAAATGCCCCTAAAGCGCCGCCAATGCTTGAGGTTGACTATTTTAGGCGGTTTGAGTTGTCGACTACTTGATGAATTTGACTGCGCGACCTAGCGCGATCAGTCCGGCAAAAAATGCCACGCTGAATATCATTCCCATAAAAACTGTCGCGAGCGCCAGGGGGATGCCTGTTAGTCCCAGCGATGAGGTTCCCCACCATGCGAGCAGGGTTCCTGGAACTGCGGCACTGAAAATGGCGACGACCGACAGTAGATAGGATTTCATGTCGACGATTGTGACTTGGGCATGTACGTATCCCCGACCATCGGAGTTGGCACTGCCATTGGATGATGGGCGAGGTTCCGTCATGCTTAGGTCATCTCCTGGAAAAATTCAAAGGTTGGGCGCAAGCCAGCGCTCACTCATGGCGATATCCCAGCCTTTGCGCTGCGCATAGTCGGCCAACTGGTCGCGGTCAATTTTGCCCACTGCGAAATACTGTGCCTGCGGGTGTGAGAAGTAAAATCCTGACACTGCCGCCGTGGGCCACATCGCGAACGAGTCCGTCAATGTAATGCCAGCATTGGTGGGCGCATCCAACAACGCGAAAAGTGGGCCCTTCTCGGAATGCTCCGGACACGCGGGATAGCCAGGTGCAGGACGTATACCCAAATATTTTTCGGCGATCATTTCACCGCTGCTCAATGCTTCGTCCTTGGCGTAGCCCCAGTACTCGCGCCGCACTTTCCAATGCAGATACTCTGCGAACGCTTCCGCTAACCGATCCGCCAGCGCCTTGATCATGATGGCGTTGTAATCATCGTTGGCAGCCGCGTACGCTTGCGAACGCTCTTCACAGCCGAGCCCGGCGGTCACCGCAAACGCGCCGATGAAATCCGCGAGGCCAGATGATTTTGGCGCTATAAAGTCGGCGAGACATTGATTCGGATTGCCCGGCGGCTTTTCGTTTTGCTGGCGTAAATGATGGAAAGTCTGTGCGACTTTCGTGCGTGTCTCGTCGACGTAAACCTCGATGGAATCGCCAACGCGATTGGCAGGCCAGAAACCCACCACGCCATTGGCAGACAACCACTTTTCTTTCACGAGCATCGATAGCATGATCTGAGCGTTGGCGAATACTTCGCGCGCCGCTTCGCCAACTGTGGCGTCTTCGAGGATTCGTGGATAGGTGCCCCACAGATCCCAGGTTTGAAAGAACGGGCCCCAATCGATAAACGGCACCAATTCTTCGAGTGGATAGTTCGATAACGCCCTGGAGCCGATGAAAGTCGGCTTTGGCGGCTGATAATCTGACCAGTCAATCCTGGCCGCGTTATTACGTGCGGCTGCTAACGTGACAAGTTTCACGCCTTTTTTATTCGCGTGCTGCTCACGCACCTTCACGTAGTCCGCCCGTACGCCAGCCACGTAGTTTTCTTTGAGGTCATCGGATAAAAGATTGCTACACACCCCCACCGCGCGCGACGCATCCGGCACCCATACAATTGGCCCGTGATAGAAAGGCTCAATTTTTACAGCGGTGTGCGTGCGGGAAGTTGTCGCACCACCGATCAACAATGGAATCTTGAAACCGAGGCGTTCCATTTCCTTGGCAACATGGCTCATCTCCTCGAGTGAGGGCGTGATTAAACCGGAGAGCCCGATGATGTCGGCTTTCTCCTTGATCGCGGCATCTAAAATCCGCTCGCACGACACCATCACACCAAGATCAACGACATCGTAGTTATTGCACTGCATGACGACGCCGACGATATTTTTGCCGATGTCGTGGACGTCGCCTTTGACGGTCGCCATCACCACCTTGCCCTTGGCTTTTGAATTCTCCGACCCCATCAGGCGCTTTTCTTCCTCAATGAACGGGATCAAATGCGCGACAGCCTGTTTCATCACGCGTGCCGATTTCACCACTTGCGGCAGGAACATCTTGCCAGCGCCAAATAAATCGCCAACCACACCCATACCATCCATCAACGGGCCCTCGATCACGTTGATCGGGCGGCCACCGGCCGCCATAATCTGCAGGCGTGATTCTTCGGTATCGACGACGATATATTCAGTAATGCCGCGCACCAACGCGTGGGTAAGCCGCTTGCCGACGGGCTGGTCGCGCCACGCCAAGTCTTCAATCTGTTCTTTCTTTTGGCCCTTGAATCGATCCGCGAATTCAACAAGTCGCTCGGTAGCGTCATTGCGCCGATTGAAGAGCACGTCTTCCACACATTCGAGCAGCTCTTTGGGGATATCGTCGTACACACCGAGCTGCCCGGCGTTAACGATGCCCATCGTCATGCCGGCCTTGCCGGCGTGATACAGGAATGCGGTGTGTATCGCTTCACGCACCGGGTCATTGCCACGGAACGAAAACGAGACGTTCGACACACCGCCGCTTACCTTGGCATACGGCAGATTCTTGCGTATCCACTCGGTGGCGCGGATGAAATCCATGCCGTAGTTGGCATGCTCTTCGATACCAGTGGCCACAGCAAAAATATTTGGGTCAAAGATGATGTCTTCAGCCGGGAAACCAACTTCCTCGGTCAGGATCTTGTAAGAGCGTGCGCAGATTTCAATCTTGCGTTCATAGCTGTCGGCTTGGCCCTTCTCGTCGAAGGCCATCACGACGGCGGCAGCACCATAACGACGGCAGAGTTTGGCGTGCTTGATAAATTCCGGAATACCCTCCTTCATCGATATGGAATTGACGATGGCCTTGCCCTGCACACATTTGAGGCCCGCCTCAATCACGCTCCACTTCGAGCTGTCGATCATGATCGGCACGCGTGAAATATCGGGTTCACTGGCAATCAGATTCATGAACTTTGTCATGGCCGCTTGCGAATCGAGCATCGCCTCGTCCATATTAATGTCGATCACCTGCGCGCCGCTCTCAACCTGCTGGCGGGCTACAGTGAGCGCTGCATCGTAATCGCCATTCAGGATCAACTTCGCAAACGCGCGTGAACCGGTGACGTTGGTACGTTCGCCTACGTTTACGAACAACGAGTCGTCACCAATGTTGACCGGCTCCAGTCCGGATAAGCGCAGGCGTTTCTCGATTTCCGGTGCGACACGCGGCGTGAATGGCGCAACGATGTCAGCGATGGCCTTGATGTGTTCCGGCGTGGTGCCACAGCAGCCGCCAGTGATGTTGAGCCAGCCACTGGCCGCCCATTCGCGGATGAATGCTGCGGTCTCTGACGGCAATTCGTCGTATTCAGCCATCGCATTCGGGAGGCCGGCATTCGGGTGCGCCGAGACACGGCAATCGGCAATGCGTGCCAGCTCTTCAATGTGCGGGCGCAATTCTTTCGCGCCGAGTGCGCAATTGAATCCGATCGAAATCGGGTTGGCGTGGCGCACCGAGTTGTAGAACGCTTCCACTACTTGCCCCGACAACGTGCGGCCAGATGCATCGGTGATGGTGCCGGAAATCATGATCGGCAAACGCATTTCTGCCGTCAGTCCCCGCGCATCAAACTCTTCTTCAATCGCAAATATTGCGGCCTTGCTATTGAGCGTGTCGAAGATGGTTTCAACCAGCAAAATATCAGCACCTCCGTCGATGAGCCCACGCGTGGCCTCGCGGTAAGCGTCCTTCACTTCATCAAAGTTCACTGCGCGAAACCCGGGGTCATTTACATCCGGCGATAGCGACAGCGTGCGGTTCATCGGGCCTAAGACACCTGCGACAAATCGCGGACGAGTCGGCGTCGCCATGGACTGCGCATCTGCGACTTCTCGCGCCAGTTTGGCGCCCTCAAAATTCAGCTCGTAGGCCAGCGACTCCATGTGATAGTCGGCCATGGAGACCGACGTGGAATTAAAGGTGTTGGTTTCGAGAATATCTGCGCCTGCCGAGAGGTATTGACCGTGAATCTCGCGAATAACTTGCGGGCGCGTTAATGTCAGCAGGTCGTTGTTGCCACGCAGATCGCTTTTCCAGGACGCAAAACGGTCACCACGGTACTCAGACTCAGTCAACCGGTGCCGTTGGATCATGGTGCCCATTGCGCCATCGAGCACGAGGATGCGTTGCGCGAGCGCACTCAACAGTGCACTGGTACGTGTCGGGCGGTTTGATGGCGAGTGAGAATGATCCATGGCGGCTACAACTTCCTGTTTAATGTTTGCGCAGCAATTAGACATCTCACTTTAGGCGAACCGGGTATTTCGAGCGGTCGCTCAAAGCAAAAAAACCTGTCCGCCAGTCAACTATGGCAAACAGGTTTTTTGAACTGCAAAAAATCACTGTTTCGCTTTAGCCGTATTTGGGATCTTGCGAACCCCGCGCCCGCAAAGTGAAGCAAATCGGCACAGAGGTCATTTTACGCCTGTTCAGGCACTTTTGGCATTGGTGGATAACCAATCAAGCGCCAGCGCGGCGAGTGATTTCACGCCCACTTTCAAACCGCTTTCATCGACATAAAAGCGCGGGCTGTGATTAGACGGCGCATGCTTGCAATCCTGGTCGCGCGGCGTACAGCCGATGAAGAAAAACATCCCGGGCACTTCCTGCTGGTAATAGGCGAAATCCTCAGCGCCGCAAGTCTTGGGGCAAACGCCCACGCTGGCTTCGGTCGCAACGCGTTTCAACACCGGTACCGCCCAATTTGTAAGTGACTCATCGTTGACCGTCACGGGGTAGCCTTTGGCGATATGAACATGTGCCTTGGCACCGCCGGACTCGGCGATCATGGTCGTGATCCTCTCAACAAACTGATGAATTTCCTCACGGTGTTTTTCGTCAAAAGTACGAATGGTGCCTTCCATTTTTGCTTCATCGGGAATGATGTTGGAGCGATTCCCTGCCTGGAATAACCCGACCGTGACCACCGAGGGTTCTTCGGTCAGATTCATTTTCCGCGATACGATCGTCTGCAACCCGAGCACGACCTGCGAGCCGACCACGATGGGGTCCACCCCGCTCCACGGTTGCGCACCATGCGTCTGGTTACCGCGAATGAAGATGCGGAATTGGTCAGCACTGGCCATTAGCGGGCCAACGCGATAGCCGATCGTATTGGTGTGCATTTTTGAGGTGATGTGCAGGCCAAAGATCGCGTCGACCTTCGGGTTTTGCATGCAACCCTGTTCGATCATCAACTTTGCGCCACCTTCTTCGCCGATCGGGGGCATTTCTTCTGCGGGCTGAAAAATGAATTTCACCGTACCGTGAATGTCATCGCGCATTTGCGAGAGCATCTCGGCCACGCCCATCAGGATAGCCACGTGGGTATCATGCCCGCAGGCATGCATCACGCCCGCCTCAGCACCGTTCCAGATAGTGCGCACCACGCTTTTGAATGGCACATCGGTCTCTTCGATGACCGGTAGGGCGTCCATGTCGGCACGCAGCGCCACACATGGTCCGGGCTTGGCTCCCTCCAATACGCCGACGACGCCGGTATAAGCAACATTCTCTTTGACGTCATCGAAGCCGAGTTTCCGCAGATGCTCTGCAACGAGTTTCCCGGTACGAAATTCACGATTGCCCAATTCAGGGTTGGCGTGCAGGTCGCGCCGCCAGGCGATCACCTGATCATTCAGGCGGTCGGCGTGTTGCGAGATGGCGGAATCTCGCGCCAGAAAAGCATCCGGGGCATTCATGTTTTTTGCGCTCCTTGGGGTGTGGCTAATTATCGCACCGCACTGGTGGACCGCCAAGACTCTGCCAAGCGTGTCGCTATAATTGAAAATATAACTGTCGACTGGATTCGTCATGGACCACCTCACCCCGCAACAGACTGCCGATTTTCTCAAGAAAGAACCGACGGCGGTGTTCGTGGATTGCCGAAGCGAAATGGAATTTCTGTTTGTCGGGCATCCCGTGGGCGCGTTGATGATTCCGTGGAACGACGGCCCTGAATGGGACATCAATCCACATTTCGTCGGACAGGTAAAGAAAGCGGTAGGGCATTCCACCAATCGGCCGGTGGTGTTGATTTGCCGTTCAGGCAATCGCAGTGTCGACGCGGGTCTGGCACTGGAAACGGCAGGATTTTCAAATGTAACAAACGTCCTCGAGGGTTTCGAGGGTGATCTCGATGAGCGTCACCAACGCGGAAAACTTGGTGGCTGGCGGCACGCAGGACTACCTTGGGAGCAGGTTTGACCAAGCGTTCACGCAACCGAATTCGGCAGCGGTTGATGGGCGCATGAAAGCCTTCTATCTTTTCGCCGCCCTCGTCGGTGCCATCGCGCCGTACGCTGTTTATTTTGGCTATCTCGTATATGTTCCGGGCTCGTCCGGCGCATTGTCACTCGCTTGGGGGAATCCAATCGCGGCGGCGACGCTAACTGACTTTACGATTTCCTGTCTGGTGTTTTGGCCGTTCTTGATTGCAGAGTCGCGCAAGCTTGCGATTCGTCATTGGTGGCTATTTATCCCGGCAAATATTTTCATCGGGCTGTCGTTTGCCTTGCCCGCATTTCTTTATATCCGCGAGCGCCGGATGGCAAATGTCGCCGGCTAGCACGCGGCACCGTCACACCGCGCATCCGCCACCGGCTCTCGCATGGGCCATGTGGGGTCTGGGCGCAGCACTTTATTTCGTCGGTTTTTATCAACGCGTCGCCCCGGCCGTCATTACGGTCGAGCTGTCACAAGCGTTTGGCTTGACGGCAGCCGCGCTCGGCAACCTTTCAGCGTTCTATTTTTACAGCTATGTCGCGATGCAAATTCCGACTGGCTTGCTGGCAGATCGCTTCGGTCCGCGTGTGCTGTTGACTGTCGGCGCGGGTATCGCCGGCATTGGCACGGCGGTGTTCGCGATGGCATTAGATACGCGGACGGCGAACCTTGGCCGGTTGTTGATTGGCGGCTCGGTGGGCGTGGCGTTTGTGTCGATGCTGAAACTCGCCAGCCACTGGATGCCAGCACGGCAATTTGCGCTGGCTTCAGGGATGGCACTCGCCGTCGGTGTGTTTGGTGCGGTGTTTGCCGGTGCGCCGCTCAGAATCATGGTGGATGAATTTGGCTGGCGCGCAATGATGTGGGCGAGTGCCACCGCAACGTTGCTTATTGGTGTAGTCACGTGGTGCATGGTGAAAGACGACCCGGTTACACGCGGGTACAAGAGTTATGCGGATCACGAGCCAGCGGTGGGGCAAGCTGCCCAACCCGGCATCGGTGTTTTTGCCGGTCTCAAAGAAGCGCTGCGTGACCGCAATATCATTCTTTTGTTTTTCATTGCCGGCGCGCCAAGTTCGATCATCCTTACGTTCGCGGGCTTATGGGGTGTGCCGTTCCTGACCACGCATTACGGCCTTACTGCGACAAATGCGGCTGGGCTCTGTTCGACAATGATGGTGGCTTGGGCTATTGGCAGTTTGAGCTACGGCGCATTGTCTGACCGCATCGGTCGCCGTAAACCGCTCTACATCGCTGGGCTGACCCTCAGCCTGGTCTTGTGGGCAACGCTTGTTTACGTGCCAAAGCTGCCGTACGCGGCTCTGGTGGCGCTCATGTTAAGTATTGGATTTTTCGGTGCCTCGTTTATCTTGAGCTTTGCATTTGCGAAGGAATCCACCCCGGCGCGACTGGCCGGCACGGTTTCGGGCATCACCAATATGGGCGTGATTCAGGGGCCAATGTATATGCAGCCGCTGGTGGGCCTTATTCTCGACCGCACCTGGAGCGGCACGATTGTGAATGGCAAGCGTGTGTTCGATCTTGCGTCGTATCAGCAAGGTTTTTCATTGATGCTGATTTGGGGTGTGCTCGCGGTGCTGTTATTGCTTTTCACGCGCGAAACCTATTGCCGTCAAAGACACTAGGTTTTGTGGTGCGGTGCGCGGGCAAGGCGCAGATAGCCCATCCAGCAAAGCAATCCCGACCCAAGTAAGCAGGCCATCGCCACCGCAAGCCACTTTGGGGAAAACGACACCGCTGGCGACACCACACCTGCCACCAAGGTGTTAACGATGCCAGAGACAAAACCCATCAACGAGGCTGCCATGCCACGTCGCGTCGGGAACAGATCCAGTATGCGCAGTGAAATAGTCGGCATCGCCATTGCGCTGCCAAGCGAATAGAAAAAGATGGGGATGATCGCCCACGGCAGCTGCGGTGGCAGAAAGAGGTTGTAAGCAAGATTCACCAAAGCCGCGCTGCACATGAAGTAATAGGCGCGTGCCACCGTCTGTTCCGGCTTCAGTTTTCCGGCGGCACGCCCCGAGAGAAACGCACCCGTCATGATTCCAGCGATGCCCGGCAAAAATAGCCATGCATATTCCTGCGGCCCCAACTTTAAGTGCTCAGGCAAAAATACGGGCGCAGAAAGAATGTAAAGAAAGAAGCCGTTGAAATTGAGCCCGACCGCGAGCGAGAGCAGAAGAAACTTCGGCGACGCGCCAACTTCACGGTAGCCCAGCAATAACGGACGCGGGCGAAACGAGTGCCGCTTTTCTTCCGGCAGGGTCTCGTGAAATCCATAGTGACTCATGACGATCAGGATCAGCGTGAAGATCGCCATGAACCAGAAAATAGACTGCCAGCCGAACCAGATATACAAGTGCCCGCCCAGAATCGGCGCGATCGCCGGCGCGAGGCCGAACCACATCGTTACCATCGACATCAGTTTTTGCGCTTCGGTGTCGTCGAACAGATCGCGGATCATGGCGCGGCCCACCACCATGCCTGCGCCTACCGAGGCACCTTGAAGCGCCCGGAAGAAAATTAACTGGCCGACGGTCTGAGACAGTGCACAGCCGACCGACGCAATCGCAAATATGCTTAAACCGACGAGGATGACGGGTTTCCTGCCATAACTGTCCGAGAGCGCGCCGTGAAACAAAAACATAAACGCGAAGGCGGCCAGATAGACCGATAGCGTCTGCTGCATCTCCAGTGTGGTGGCGTGCAAATCCTGCGACATACCGCCGAACGCCGGCATGTAGGTATCCACGGCGAAGGGGCCGATCGTGGCCAGTGCCGCCAGTAGCAAGGCGAGAAGCCAGCGTGGGGTTCGGTGGTGGGCGTGGTTTTTCGTCATATGCAAATTTAAAACTCAAGCACTGGCGCGGTTTACATGGACATTTCGGCCTGGGTGCCGCGCGGTTGCTGGTGTTTATGAGTAATTTGGGGTGGGCGAAACTACGCGTGTCCCTTGTCCATCTTCCGGTACTGAATGGCCTCGGCGATATGCGCAGTCGCGATATCGGCACTACCGGCTAAATCCGCAATGGTTCGCGCGAGCTTCAACACGCGGTGATAAGCGCGCGCCGACAAGCCCATGCGCTGTATGGCGGTCTTAAGCAACGCCTCGCCGGCCTCGTTGGGTTTGCACTGAGTGTCGATTTCCTTCGGGGATAGTTTGGCGTTAGGCATTCCCTGACGCTCGAGTTGCATACGATAGGCAACGTTTACGCGTTGGCAGATGAGGTCGCTGGCCTCCCCGTTGCCTGCCTTTACCAACTCCAGATGCGGCAGCGCGGGCACCTCGATCTGGATATCGATACGGTCAAGGAGCGGGCCGGAGATCTTGTTGCGATAGCGGGCCACCTGATCCGGCGTGCAACGGCATTTATTCATGTAATGTCCAAGATATCCGCAGGGACATGGATTCATTGCGGCGATCAGCTGAAACTCGGCTGGAAAATCTGCCTGCCGCGCGGCGCGGGAAATCGTTATTCGCCCGGACTCCAACGGTTCGCGCAAGACTTCCAGCACGCTGCGATCAAACTCGGGCAGCTCATCCAGAAATAGCACGCCGTGATGCGCGAGCGAAATCTCGCCGGGCTTTGGGTTGCTCCCGCCACCTACCAGCGCCACGCCGCTTGCAGTATGGTGCGGTGAACGGAAATTGCGTCGCTTCCACTGCGAGATCTTGAATCCGCCACTTGCGAGGCTTTGCACAGCTGCAGCCTCGAGTGCCTCGGCATCTGTCATTTCTGGAAGGATGCCCGCGAAGCGGGATGCAAGCATGGTCTTGCCGGTTCCCGGTGGGCCGATCATCAACACGCTGTGCCTGCCCGCCGCCGCGATCTCCAGTGCGCGCTTGGCATGCGCCTGACCTTTTACTTCTGCCATGTCCGGATAATGCGCAATCCTCGGCGTCGATTCAATCACCGGAACGTAGGGAGCTATGTTGTCTGTGCCCGCAAGGTGCGCGCAGACTTGCAGCAAGCTCTTGGCACCGAGCACTGTCGCGTCGGTAACGAGTGCAGCCTCGCTGGCTGAGGTCAGGGGCAAAATAAAAGCGCGACCATCACCGTGTGCTTTGAAGGTCATCGCAAGCGCGCCGCGAATTGAGCGCAGGTCACCCGTCAGCGCGAGTTCACCAGCAAATTCATAAAGCTTTAATTTTTCGCCCGGAATCTGACCGCTCGCCACCAAAATGCCGATGGCAATGGGCAAATCGAAGCGACCGCTTTCTTTTGGTAACTCGGCGGGTGCCAGATTGACAGTGATGCGTCTCGCCGGAAACTCAAAACGCGCGTTTAATAGCGCGGCGCGGACTCGATCCTTGCTTTCCTTGACTTCGGTTTCAGGCAGACCAACGATAGTGAAGTTTGGCAAGCCATTCGCCAGATGTACTTCCACCGTCACCAGCGGCGCTTCCATGCCGGTGAGCGCGCGCGAATAAAGAACGGCTAGCGACATCTATTTACTTGCTGCGGTCTGCTTCGAGAATGGCAATCTTGGCTTCCAACTCGTTCAATTTTGTTCGCGCCCTTTCGAGCAAGGCTACCTGCACCTCAAATTCTTCTCGCGTCACCAGCCCATGGTTGGCGAGTTGCGAAATGAAATGTTGCCGCGCGTTCTTTTCCAGTTCACTCAAGGGCGAACTCTTGATTGCCAAATCGAGTTTGGCAGCGAGTTGATTTAATGCGTCGAGTGCGGCGGAGGCTTTGGTCACAAAGATTTCAGAGGTCGTTAACGCTCAAGGCGTGTGGGTTGTCATTCTAACCGAGGCGCTGACATTGCACCCTGCAGCCCAGCGCGCCAAGACGGTGCGAGCGGCAAAAAGACATGCCCTGATTAGGTGCGAGTTGATGTTGCGTTGCGGAAATAATTATAAAAATCAACGTATTGCGCGACGCTAAAGTGTGGCATGCAACCTGCTAATAAGTTGTGGAAGTTTTTTCCTTCAATTCTTGAAAGGCCCCCGCAATGAAAAAAATAGCGACGCACCTTGTCCCAACCGTGCTGATTGGCTTGTTGTCTTTGCCTATGGCTGCGACGCAAGTACTTGCGCAAACGGTGGCACCCGCCGAGGCGACCCCAGAGCACAC
>ENA-OFCE01000614-OFCE01000614.1-metagenomes-genome-assembly--contig:-NODE-614-length-22466-cov-4.642631_pt1 | contig 22466 bp, 11 predicted proteins | sample MGYA00153388_OFCE01 | MGnify analysis MGYA00153388
TTAGGTATGTTTTACATAAAACCCCCTTTAAAAACTGGTTTGCTTTACTGGGATATGGTTTCTTTACTTGTCAAACATTGGAAGGAAATAAGCGCAATTGTAGTTAACGAAAAACGTCCATTTGCATACAAAATAACTCCAAGAGGAGGTTTAGAAAAATTAGAAATGTAATAGGTTTTTATATAAATCCTAATTAGTAACTTTTATTATTAAAATTTTAATCAGATAAGGAATTAACATCTTCCATAAAAACCTGAAATTCTTCTTTATTAAACCACTGCATACCAATTCCAAAAGGTTTAATTGTTTCCACATCTGGAAAAAGCCAATAATAAAATCCTCGATCATTTTCAATTTTGTTTTTCACAAAATCAGTAAAAGTTAAGTTTCGTTCAGATTGAACGTATTCTTCGTATAGAATTTGGCTTGCATAGGGCCGGATCTCGTTTATTTGTGTCATAGTTTTAAGCTACTAATTTTGCTGCTATCAATTCCCTCAACATCCTTTCCCTTTTAATTTTTGCATAGATCTCTTCAGTTGTTCTAATGCTTTTGTGGCCTAAATAATGACTCACCACTTCCAAACTTATCCCTAAATGTAAAAACATATAACCGCAACTACGCCTGGCCACATGAGTTGTCAAATGCTTTTCAATTCCGCATGCAGTACCAAGTAGTTTTAAATACTCATTATACTTTTGATTTGTCAATAATGGTAATTGTCTATCATACTTATTTAAAATCTCATTTACTTCAGGCAAAATTGGAATATCAAACTTAACAGCTGATTTCTGCCGGTGGCTGGTGATCCACTGCCTACCATCGCGGTCAATGTTAATAATGGAAGCTTTAAAATTTTTCATTTCTACATAAGCCATTCCGGTATAGATCTGAAATAAAAATAGGTTTCTTATTCTGTCTAAAACAGGAATCAACGGAATTACTTTTATTTGTTCAATTTCGTTTACATCTAAAAACGTTTTTTCTTTACTTTCTACAGCTTTCAGACGATAAAATTGAAGTGGATGCCTGATTAGAAAGTTTTCATTGTAGCCAAATGCTAGGACTTGTTTTATCGTTTGCAAATTTTTGTTTACATAAGCCTGGCTAAATTTTTTATGGTAGGAAAAGTAAGCTGCAAACTTGTTGGCCAGCGAAGGAGTGAATTCTTCCGGCATTAAATAAATCTTATTTTCTTCTATCAAAAATTGCAGTAAATTATCTCTCCTGGTTTTTATGATTCGAAAACTGTCGGTAGATAGATCAAAACCTACGCGCGGTTTTTGATTATCTACGAAGTTATTAAACAGCATCATTAAATGCTTAACCGGTTCTTTTTTTGCCGGCTTTTCCTTTTCAAAATATTGAAGCTTTACTTCTTTGGCGGTTACAATTTTTCCTACAGATTGTATCGAATAAAAAATAACATCTAATTGCGCTTTTATATCATTTAACCTTTTCTGATAGGTAATATTAGCCACACATTGCCGCTTATTATTCCATTCGCTTGGTTTAATTGATATGAAGGTAGAAAAATCAATTCTCTTACCATTTACAGTAACTCTACAATAGATGGATGCAGTACCTTTGTTTTTATTTAACTTATTTTTACGAATCCAAAATAATACAACCATTTTATTAAGTAGAAATTTCAAGTGAGATGTTTTAGAGGTATGGCAATCTTACCAGTAATGGACTATAAAAGTTACATACACCAAAATTGACACCTCAAAACTTAAATCATTTTACAATAAATTAATTACACATTCAAAAGCCCATCGCTAAATGGGCTTTTGAATATGTATGGTAGATGCAAGAGCGGAGAGAGAGGGATTCGAACCCTCGGTACCGTTGCCAGTACGACAGTTTAGCAAACTGTTCCTTTCGGCCACTCAGGCATCTCTCCAATTTACTTTAAAATTATGCGAAATTTACTTTCGTTTTATTTTCAAAAGGTTGCAAATATAGTAATTCAGAAATAGTGACAAAAAAAAATATAAACTAAATTCTGATTGGGTATTGAATACGAACATGAAAAATACTCATAAGCATATTTTTGAAAATATTTTTGATAACGGCAATATCTTTCAAGGTTATATCGCTATTAATCAGTTGGTTCTGATCTACTTTATAGTCAATTATTCGTTCAACAAGGTTTTCTATGCTTTGCTCGTCATGCTCTTTTAGACTTCTGGATGCTGCTTCAACAGAATCTGCTAACATCAACACTGCTGTTTCTTTGGAAAAGGGTATCGGGCCTGGGTATCTAAATACCGTATCGTCCACCCTTGATTCGGGATAATTTTTAAGAAATGATTGATAAAAATAATCGACACGAGTATTGCCATGATGTGTGCGGATAAAATCGATTAGCAATTCTGGCAATCTGTTTTTCTTTGCTAAAATAATACCATGGGTTACGTGACCAATAATTATTCGAGCACTTTCTTCGTACGCTAACTGGTCGTGTGGATTATTGCCGCTATTTTGATTTTCGATAAAAAATCCAGGATTATCCATTTTGCCAATATCGTGATACAAGGCTCCCGCTCGTACCAATAATGAGTTTCCACCGATCTGAAAAATAGCAGCTTCTGCGAGGTTTGCTACCTGCAACGAATGTTGGAAAGTGCCTGGCGCCTTAAACGATAAATCTTTAAGCAATTTATTGTTGGTGTTTGCCAGCTCCATTAATGTTACTTCGGATGTGATTCCAAACAGTTTTTCGAAAATGTAAATGAGTGGATAAGCTAATAATGAAAGTAAAACACTCAGACCAAAACCTGTTATGGTTTTAAAATCTATGCTGTCAAAATTGCCTTCATGTATAATTGAAATTCCTACATAAGAAAAGAAATAAGTACCAAATATAAATATGGCTGATATTAATAGTTGGGAACGTTTGATTAGATTTTTAATACTATAAATGGCGACCATGCCAGCAGTAATCTGCAGAAATACGAACTCAAAACCATTTGGAACAAAAAAACCAGCAACTATTACAACCAACAAATGAATGTATAAGGCTAATCTTGTGTCGAAAAGAATGCGGATAATAATGGGAACTATACAATATGGAATAAAGTAAATGCCTGGAAGATTAAACTTAAGCGCAAAAGAAAGTATAACCAACATGGAAGTTACTACCAATAATATCAGCGATAATTTTCTATTATTCTGAAAAATATCTTTTCGGAATAAGGAAAGAAAAACCATTAATAAGATTACGATTAAAGCAACCAGAATAAACTGCCCTAAAATAATCACATATCGGTTTCCAGTTGATCCAATACGATCTTCGAATTCATTTTTAATAGATTCGAGTTTCATAAAGGTTTTGGAATCAACAATACTTCCTCGAGAGACTATAAGTTCTCCTTTTTGCACAATTCCACGAGTACTAGAAATACCTTTTATTAGATCGTCTTGAATGCGGGTAGTAAAAACTTCATCATAAATTACATTTACTACAAACTTGTTTTCCAAAACTTTGCGAAGCAGCAATGAATCTATTTCTCTAAATTTTGATATTTGCTTATCGGTATAAGCAAGTGCCGTAGCAACCGTATAAAATGAATTAGTATTCTTATCAATTCCTACATTTTGTTCATTTACAATAGTTAGATTATATTCATCACCATTCCGTTGAAATTTTTTATTGTATGAAATAATTCCTTTTTTATAAATTGATTCCAACACTTTTTTGGCAACACTATAATTGTAAATTTTACTTGATTCTGGCTTTTTGGCATTATTCCATTCTTTTTCAAAATCTATTAATAGGGTTTCGGATTGCTCTCGAGCAACTTGCTCATCAATTTTATAAAATGGATAAACTGAAAACATTACTTCGTTTTTCTCTGCTTCTAATTCCTCAGGTGATTTTTCAATTGCCATATTGAATGAAGCCACCAAATCTGGATGCATCCAAAGTTTCCCTTTTTCATATTCGTACTTAAATTTGCCTCCCTTTGGTAAACTTATGACGATAAATATGATGGTAAATAACATCATACTGTATTTGAAAACTACAGATTGACGAGTGATAAAAAAACGCAATAATTTTACTTTCATTTGAAAATAATTAAAACTAGCTTTTGAAAACGAATCGCTAAAATATCTATTTTCTGCTCGTGATATGAATGATAATTTTGAAGACTTGTATTGTTGATTTTTGTTTGCCTTAATTTTCTTCAAAATAATTTTCATCTACAAAGCATTTCAATTGATTTATGGCATTCGCAAAATTCCGCTAACTTGCGCGACCAAATTTTCCAAAAAAAGTAAAAATGAAACCAGAAGTAAACGAAGTTTATATTGTAAGTGCGGTTAGAACCCCAATAGGTAGCATGAGTGGTAGTTTATCGACCGTACCAGCTACAAAATTAGGTGCAATAGTTATTAAGGCTGCTGTTGAGCGAGCAGGTATTTCGGTGAATGATGTAGAAGAAGTATTTATGGGAAATGTATTGTCAGCAAATGTTGGACAAGCACCTGCAACTCAGGCCGCACGTTTTGCCGGTTTGCCAGATACAATTCCATCTACGACTATTAATAAAGTATGTGCATCTGGTACAAAAGCATTGATGTTTGCTGCACAATCTATTATGCTTGGAGATAAAAATGTAATAGTAGCTGGTGGAATGGAAAACATGAGCAGTGTACCATATTATTTGGATAAAGCAAGAACTGGATATCGTTTGGGCCATCAACAAGTAACAGATGGATTGATAAAAGATGGACTGTGGGATGTTTACAATGATTACCATATGGGTACTGCTGCTGAACTTTGTGCAAGTGATTGCAAGATTAGCCGCGAGGATCAAGATGCTTATGCTATAGAATCGTATACCCGATCACAAAATGCGCAATCGGCTGGAAAATTTGCTGACGAGATTGTATCTGTAATGGTTGAAGGCCGTGGAGGTGCTCAAACGGAAGTAATAGAAGATGAAGAAGTAAAAGCTGTAAAATTTGATAAGATTTCAGGCTTGAAACCTGTTTTTAAGAAAGATGGAACGGTAACAGCTGCCAATGCGTCTACTTTAAATGATGGTGCAGCAGCTTTGGTATTAATGAGTAAAGAAAAAGCAATTGCAATGGGTATAAAACCATTAGCAAGAATTTTAAGCTTTGCAGATGCACAACAAGCACCCGAATGGTTTACAACTTCGCCGTCAAAAGCAATACCATATGCATTAGAAAAAGCGAGTCTTAAAATTAGCGATGTTGACTTTTTTGAAATAAATGAAGCTTTCTCAGTAGTCGCAATTGCCAATAATCAAAAATTAGGAATTGACTCGGCAAAAGTGAATGTAAATGGTGGAGCTGTTTCTTTAGGACATCCCCTTGGATGCTCAGGAGCTCGAATTGTTGTTACCTTACTTTCTGTTTTGAAGCAAAATAAAGGGAAAATAGGAGTGGTGGGAATTTGCAATGGTGGAGGAGGTGCATCTGCTATGGTTATCGAAAATTTGCAATAAGTTTACCTCAAAGCTCGTTTTTAAATTTCAATTTAAGTTTTAATGATGTTGATAAAGCGCGTAACTTTTACGCTGATAATACTTTTTGTTTTTACTATTGTTGCTAAAGCACAAAACAAAATACCGTTTTCAAAAAAGGTATATTTATTGGAAGACACCTTAAAAATGCTAGGCAAACGTTTGGTGAATGGTGAGGATGAGGTAGAACGGAAAAATGCTAATTATGCTTTTATAAAAAAGTTGGTTGCACTTTTAAAAACTCCCAACTCATTTAATTTTCCGTTTGATTCTGTAAAAACGATGAGCATTGTTACTGACCCGGGAAAAAAGTTTAGAATATTTACCTGGCATGTAGCAAATAATGACAAAACCTGCCGATTTTATGGCGCTATTCAGGTTTATAATATTCAAAAACTTGAACTTTATCCGTTGACGGATCGGAGTGATGATATACTTACCCCAGCAGATTCAACTTTAAAGCCTGAAAAATGGTATGGCGCTCAATATTATAAATTAATACCTGGTGGCGATAAAACTAAGCCTCATTTTATCCTACTTGGTTGGAAAGGAAATACGGCAAAAACAACAAAAAAGGTAATTGAAGTATTTCGTTTTGTAAATGGAAAACCTGTTTTTGGAGCAGATGTTTTTGTGTATAAAACCAAAACTCCAAAGCGAATTATTTTTGAGTTTAATGCTCAAGTGAATATGTTATTAAGGCATTTACCTGAAAAAAACTGGATTGTATTTGATCATTTAGCATTAAATAATGTGAAAGCAGCTACATCAGTTGCCGAAAATTATGGACCAGACTTATCATACGACGCATTAAAATTTGTTGGAAGCAAATGGACTTTGATGGAAAATATTGACCTCAGAAATGAAAAATCTGCTATGGATGCTTTGTTTATTGACCCTAAAGACAAGAATTTAAAATAATATTTAATGAAAAAACACTCGATTTTATTCTCACTATTTATTCTGATTGTTCAAATTTCTTTTTCTCAAATTGAAGCTAAAAAACAAATTACGCTTGAAGATATTTGGAAAAAAGGAACTTTTGCTCAGAAAAAAGAAGCAGGGTTTACCTCAATGGAAGATGGAAAACATTATTCTTTGCTTTTCTCTGATTCAAAAACTAGTAAAAACTATTTGCTTAAATATGAATATTCAACTGGAAAAGTAGTAGATACCTTATTGAAACCAAGTGAACTTTCAATTTTAGAAAATGGAAACACAAAGTTAATTGCTTTAGATGACTATGAATTTAACGGCACAGATGAACAAAAAATAATTATTCCTACCGAAGTTTCTTCAATTTATAGACGATCAACAGAAGCGGAGAATTACATTTTTGATCGTAAAACAAAAAAAACCAGCCAACTTTCCTCAAATGGCAAACAACGAAATGCAAGTTTTTCGCCTGATGGGAAAAAGGTAGCGTTTGTAAGAGACAACAATTTGTTTTTGATTGATTTAGGTTCTGGTTTAGAGACTCAATTAACAACAGATGGCAAAAAAAATGAAATTATAAATGGAGTTTGTGATTGGGTTTATGAAGAAGAATTTGGTTTTGCTAAAGCTTTTTTCTGGGCTGGTGATAGTGAAAGTATTGCTTTTTACAAATTTGATGAAAAGGAAGTAAAAGAATTTGAGATGAGCACATATGGAGATTTATATCCAAGTATTGAGCGTTTTAAATATCCGAAAGCTGGAGAGAAAAATTCTGTAATTAGCATCCATACCTTTAATTTATCATCAAAAAAAACCATAGAAATGGAAATTGGTGCAGAAAAAGATCAATACATTCCAAGAATAAAGTGGACCACAGACGCAAGTAAATTATGTATCCAACGAATGAATCGTTTGCAAAATAAACTTGAATATCTGATTGCAGATCGAACTTCCGGAAAATCAACAATTTTACTTATTGAAACGGACAAAGCATATATTGACATTACTGATGATTTAACATTTTTAAAGAATGGAAAGGAGTTTATCATCAGCAGCGAAAAAGATGGGTTCAATCATATTTATCTGTATTCGATGGATGGTAAATTGAAAAAACAGTTAACGAAAGGAGCAAAAGAGGTTACAAATTTCTATGGGGTTGATGAAAAAAGTGGATTAATTTATTACCAAATGCCAGAAACTTCTCCAATGAATCGGGCTATTTATTCTACCAGCCTTGATGGAAAAAAGACTGTTCAATTAACAAAAGAAAAAGGAACCAATGATGCAAAATTTAGTAACGATTTTTCATTTTTCGTACATAGTTATTCCAATGCAAATACTCCATTAACGGTTACATTGAATGATCGTAGCGGGAAAATGGTTCGTGTATTGGAGGATAATAAAGTACTAAAAGGCCGTTTGAAGGAATATCAAATGCAAACAAAAGAATTTTTCAGTTTCACCACTTCAGAAAATGTTCAGTTAAATGCCTGGATGTTAAAACCTCAGAATTTTAACGCAAGTAAAAAATATCCAGTTTATATGTTTTTGTATGGAGGACCTGGTAGTCAAGAGGTTTTAGATAAATGGGGTGGAGCTAATCTTATTTGGTATGAATATTTAGCTTCAAAAGGGTATTTGGTTGTATGTGTTGACAATCGTGGAACAGGAGGAAGAGGTGCCGATTTTAAGAAATGTACTTATATGAATCTTGGTGGATTGGAAACCATAGACCAAATTGAAGCTGCCAAATGGCTCGGAAAACAAACTTATGTAGATGCATCTCGAATTGGAATTCAAGGTTGGAGTTATGGTGGCTATATGTCATCGCTATGTATTACCAAAGGTGCAGATGTTTTTAAAATGGCAATAGCTGTTGCTCCGGTTACTAATTGGAAATTTTATGATAGCATCTATACCGAACGTTATTTACGAACTCCGAAAGAAAATTCAAAAGGATATGAAGAAAATTCACCTTTAAATTTCACCAATTTATTAAAAGGAAATTATTTATTAATTCATGGAACATCGGATGATAACGTCCATTTCCAAAACTCAGTTGAAATGATAAAATCTATGATTAGTGCTGATAGGAATTTCGATTCAGAAATTTATCCAAATAAAAATCATGGAATAAGTGGGGGCAACACCCGATTTCAATTGTATTCCAAAATGACCAATTTTGTATTCCAAAATTTGTAATAATAATGTGTACAAGGCTATAAATGTATACTTACATCTTTTGGTCGAAAAATTTAAGTTTCAAATCTGAACAAAAAACAAACAATGCCGTAAGAATAAGTCAAATTGGTCTTACGCATTGAAAAATACTTTTGAATTATTTTTGGATCCGCTGCAAAGTGGTAAATATCTTCACACTAAAAGAATAGTTGTATGGAGGTTAATGTTGATTACAGGAATTCTTTGTTATCCTTTTTACGGCTTTATTCAAATATCTTTAGGGAATGATACATTTGAAAATCAGATAATTACACTATTTATTGCATCTTTTGGTGTTTTATTATATGTTAGTTCTTTTTTTTCTAAATTCTTTCGAAACAATATTATAACGTTGGTGCATATTTTATTTTATGCAATTACTATACACACCCTACAAATTTCTTATCAATACGATTTTAAATTAGTACATTTTTTCCCTTATTTAACCATGGTTACCATGGTGAGTATGGGCCATATAAACTCAAAACTTCTAAGTATTTTTTTAATAATTAGTTTTTGTTTAACCACCTCACTGATTCTATTATCAAATTCAGAAGTAGCCAAATTAAGTTTAATAACCCTGCAACTAATTGCGAGTTCTGTAATTTATATTGTCATGATTTCTAAGTTTAGTGTTGAAGAAGAACTTATACTTCGAGAAAATTTCATGAAATCAATTTTTGATGAATCTCCTGATTCTATTTTTTTGGTGGATGTAAAAAATGATGCAATTGAAAGTTATAACCAACGATCGATAGAAGTTTTTGGATTAATGGACAGCAACCAAATGATCGGCAAACAAGTGAGTTCATTAAATAAAATACCTTTTAACGAAGCTGATCAACAAGAAATCAAAACTATTATTGCTAAAAGTGGAAGCTTTTCAAGAGAAATTATATTTGTGACCCGAAAAGGAACAGAATTTTGGGGCGAATTATCATTAATAGAAACTAAACTAAAGCAGAAAGATTATTACATCGTTCGAATTTCTGATATATCAGAGCGTAAAAAAGCAGAGGAGCAAATCAAGCTTTTGGAAAGTGTAGTTATTACATCAAATGATGCAGTTGTTATTACTAATTCAATTGATGATACTCACGTTTGGCCGAGAATTATTTATGTAAACGAATCATTTACTAAAATAACAGGCTATTCATCTTCTGAAATGATAGGCGAATCACCTATTAAACTTACAGGACCATTACCCAATCAAGATGATTTAATAAAACTTCGGAAAGGAATTATGGAAGGGGTTGAAGCCTCCATTGAAATTCTGAATTATCGTAAGGATGGAAGTGCATTTTGGGTTGATTTGCAAATGAAAGCACTTACCAATGCTGAAGGAGAAAAAACCCATATTATTTCTATTTTCAGAGATATTTCTGAACGTAAAGCTTTTGAGTTTTTGATTAAAAATCAAGAAGAAATGTTTGAAGCCGCAAGTCTGGCTACCAGTAAATTGCTAACTATACAGAATTTTGACAATGCAGTAGAAGATGCTTTGCAAATAATTGGTGAAACTGCAAATGCCGACAGAGCTTTTGTTTATCAAATAAAGTTTGATTCAGACAATCGTCAATCTTTTATGGAAACCCGATATGAATGGTTGAATAAAGGTATCTCGAGCAAAGGATTTGCACATCAAGATTATAGTATTTATTTCAAACAAGTTGGTTTGCAAACATGGGAAAAGTGTTTGTATGAAAATAAAATTATTAAAGGAATCAGAAGTGAACTTTCTAAATCAGAGGTAATATTTATGGATAAACACCATACTTTATCATTTCTGAAAGTACCTATTTTTATTAATGAAATTTTGTGGGGTTTTATTGGTTTAAATGATTGTAAATCTGAAAGAATTTGGAGCGTAACTGATGAAAATGTAATGCAAACCATTGCAAATTCGCTGGGTGGAGCCATATCCAGAAATAATGTTCGACAGCAATTAATAGAAGCTAAGAATCTGGCAGAAGAAGCTTTTAAATCAAAATCGGAGTTTTTAGCAACTATGAGTCACGAAATAAGAACACCAATGAATGCTGTAATAGGTATGACAGGATTACTTTGCGAAACCGATTTGACTGAAGAACAAGAAGATTATGTAAAAACAGTACGTACGAGCGGCGAAAATTTATTATCCGTAATTAACAATGTCCTTGATTTCTCTAAAATAGAATCAGGTAAAATGGAACTGGAAAATAGAACATTAGTAACACAAAATTTATTAAAAGATACTTTTGATATTTTTGTTCAAGAAGCCATCGCAAAGGAAGTATTATTGAATTTCGTAATACATGAAAATGTGGCTAAAACTATTATTGGAGATTCGGTACGTATAAAGCAAATTTTAATAAACTTAGTGGGTAATGCTATGAAGTTTACGCCAAGTGGCGAAATCGCAATCCACTTAAAAACAGTAGGTAATACCAATTCTTCAAGCTTACTTCAGTTTTCAGTTATTGATTCGGGAGTTGGTATTCCGCCAGATAAAATTCCAATCTTATTTCAATCATTTTCTCAAGTTCATACTTCTACAACTAGGCAATATGGAGGAAGTGGTTTAGGTCTTTCCATTTGCAATAAGTTGGTAAAACTTATGGGTGGAAAAATATGGGTGGAAAGTGAAAAAAATGTAGGTTCTAAATTTCATTTTATCATAGAAACAAAAAATGCAGAGGATGAAGTTCAAGAAAATAGCTATAAAATCACAACATCCACTGTTGCAAACAATGATTTAAAATTGGATAAAACATTAGCTGATCGTTGTCCAGTACGAATTTTGATAGCAGAAGATAATTTGATTAATCAAAAAGTTGCCATGCGAATACTTGAAAAAATGGGATACTCGCCAGATTGTGTAAATAATGGATACGAAGCAGTGGAGGCGATCAGAAAAACAGCATATGATTTAATATTGATGGACATACAAATGCCAGAATTAAATGGATTGGAAGCTACAAAAATGGTTATTTCAGATGAACACATTCTGAATAAGCCAATAATTGTAGCCATGACGGCTAATGCTTTAGATGGGGATCGTGAAATTTGTCTGAGCTCAGGAATGAATGATTATCTAAGTAAACCAATCAGAATTGATGATTTACAGAATGTAATCTTGAAGTGGATGAGTAAATCAAGAACCAGCAATCCAATTTTAAATATAATTTATTCATAAAAAACATTAAACCAAATTATAGTAAAGTAATTTGCAACAGAAAAAAAGTATTTTGGTAAAATTTTTAACATAAAATTATTCTTTTACGTTTAAATCTTAATTAGAAGAAATTTAAAAGTTGTTTAAACATAATAATTGAACTTTGTAAAATAGTAAATTGAAGATCCAGGTTAAATTAGTCATTCTCGTTCTCATCATCATTTTGATTTTTACCGCAGGAATGTTTTCGTTAAGATATAGCGAAGAACAGCGGTCTAAAACCATTTTTGCTGAGCGATACAAAGAAAAAGTTGCCCATTTCGACAAAATAGTTGAGTTGAAAGGATTGGTGATAAAAAGCTTTGTTTATGATAATTCTTATTGGGACGATTTAATTAAATTTATCAACAAACCAGATCCCGAATGGGCTTATAATAATCTTGAAAGCACATTAATTAATCTTTCACTAAATGTATGTTGGGTTTATGACAAGGACTTTAATCTGGTTTACAATGTTAGCAATGTAAAAGCGCAGGAAAGTTTAAAAGCACTTCCTTTTTCTAAATCAGATTTTAAAGAATTATTCAAATACTCTTCCTTCAAACATTTCTATTTAAATACGTCAGAAGGATTAATTGAAATTCGCACAGCACCAATTCAATCAAGTTCTGATTTTGAACGAACTTCTGAACCTAAAGGATATTTAATAGCTGGTAAAATATTAAGTTCCGATTATTTGAATGAAATTTCTGCACTTTCTGGTGATGCAGTTTCTATTGTTGATCTTGATAGATCAACTCCTTTAATGTCGAAAAAGGAAATAAAAAACGGCAAAATTGTGTTCGAGAAAAAGTTGTATAATGCCAAAAACTATCCAATTGTACGATTAAGATCAGAAAGTATATCGCCAGTAATTGCGATGGTGCACACTACTGGAAGTCGTGCTTTTTATTTGCTAACGGTATTTTCACTCCTTTCCATGAGTTTGGTTATTTTCATCATGTTGAAATGGGTAAATACTCCGCTAAGTTTAATTTCAAAAAGTTTAAACGAAAACAATCCTGAACCAATAAAAGGTTTGCTCACTTCTAGCACAGAATTTGGAAACATTGCGCAATTAATTACCAATTTCTTTTACCAGAAAAAAGAATTGCTGAAAGAAATTGAAATTCGTAAACAACGGGAAAAAGAAATTTTAGAAGCTAAAGAAATGGCGATTGCTGCCATGAATTCAAAATCCCAGTTTTTATCAACCATGAGTCACGAGATAAGAACACCGATGAATGGAGTTCTTGGGATGGCAGATTTATTAACTTACACACAACTTACTCAGGAACAGAAAGGATATCTGGAAATAATACAGATGAGTGGAAAAAGTTTATTAACTATCATCAATGATATTCTTGATTTTTCTAAAATAGAAAGTGGCAAAATAGCATTCGAAAATAAACCGATCAATTTTAAAAAGTTTATCAGAAAAACCATTGAACTTTCTCAGGTAATTGATTTTGAAAAAAACCTAAAAATAAGTCATGATATAGATGATGAAATCCCGGAATACATTTTAAGTGATAGCACCAGACTACAACAAATTTTACTTAATCTGGTAAATAATGCGATTAAATTTACACCAGAAGGCGAAATAAATATTAAAGTCGAATTATTATCACAAATAAATGATGACCTGGAATTGAAATTTGCAGTAAAAGATACCGGAATTGGGATACCGGCAAATAAACTAAATCGGCTTTTTAAATCATTCTCCCAGGTTGATTCTTCACATTCACGTAAATATGGGGGCACAGGTTTAGGTTTAGTTATTTCATCCAAATTATTGGAATTAATGAATGGACAGATTTGGGTTGAAAGCAAAGTGAATGTGGGTACTACGTTTTTCTTTACCATAAAAACTCAAGCACAAAAGTTTCATATTAATGATAATGCGAGCCGTGAAAAACTAGAACGCAAAATTGCCTTTAACGGACAAACTGATAGAGCAAATAGTGCAGCAGGTAGGAAAGTCTCCATTATGGTAGCTGAAGATAATCCAGTGAACTTAAAACTGTTTGTTTTCATCCTTACCAAACTTGGGTACAATACTGATATTGCAGAAAACGGGGAAGATGTTTTGAAACTTCTATCTTTAAAAAAGTATGACATTATTTTTATGGATGTTCAAATGCCTGTAATGGATGGAATTGAAACTACCGAAAAAATAATCGAATTATATGGCGATAATGTTAGGCCAATAATTATAGCATTAACGGCAAATGCCATGGTAGAAGATAGGGAAAAATGTATGAAGGCAGGAATGGATGATTATATCAGCAAACCGATTAAAATTGATGATATAGAAACGGCATTAAATAAATGGACTGTAAATGAGCCTCCTTCAGTAGATTTACAAGAAAGCCAATCTTAAATCAAAAATGAATAATCATATCACCTGATCGGGTTATTGAAGTTTTCAAAACACGTTTTAGCAATAGCAATATCAGCTTTACTTGGTATTTAAAATAATTAAAAAAATCCCTTTTTTGCGATTTCAGGAACTACAATGTTCATTTTGTAATATTCAAATCAATTAATCTGGCTTTCTAACTTTCGATTTTTTTTGCAAACCCATAAATGTTTGTATCATTGTGATTGCAGCAAATTAAATGTTGTACAATTACATTTACAAAAAATCCAATTTATCAATTCAGATGCAAACAAACACTTCTACTTCACATCCTAAAGGCCTTTACGTTTTATTTGCCACCGAAATGTGGGAGCGGTTTAGTTATTATGGCATGCGAGCCATTTTAGTCTTATTTATGATCAAGGCTTTAATGTTTGATAAAGTATTCGCATCTAACTTATATGGAAGTTATACAGGTTTGGTTTATTTAACACCACTAATAGGAGGCTACATTGCTGATAGATACTGGGGAAACCGAAAATCTATATTAGCTGGAGGTTTACTTATGGCATTAGGGCAGTTTATTTTATTTGCTTGCGGGTCATTATTTCAAACCAATCCAGAGGTTGCTGCACTTTGTTTTTATTCAGGATTAGGAACAGTTATTATTGGTAACGGCTTTTTCAAACCAAACATTTCCAGTATGGTAGGGCAACTATATCGTCCTGGCGATAAAAGAACAGATGCTGCTTACACTATTTTTTATATGGGAATTAATGTAGGAGCTGGTTTAGGTCCATTTGTATGCGGATATTTTGGAGAAACTAATAATATCGCCGATTTCAAATGGGCATTTATGGCAGCAGGAATTGGTATGTTGCTTTCAGTAATTATACTTACCCTTTTGCAAAATAAATACATTGTAGATCCTGATGGAAATCAATTAGGTGTTTTACCTAAAAATGAAGATGGAAATTTCAAAAAGCAAGCTCCATTAATTACCGTTTTATTAGGTTTATTGGCTTATGCAGCCATAGCGATTGGGATTTTATACATTGACGTTCAGGTTTTTCCATTTCTTACTCCACTTTTAATTTTTGCTGTATTAGGAATTGGCTACATGATTTTTAGCGATAAATCTTTAAATAAAATTGAAAAGGAAAAAATAGCAGTCATATTTATTGTTTCATTTTTTGTTATCTTTTTTTGGTCAGCATTTGAGCAAGCTGGTGCATCCCTTACTTTTTTTGCTGATGAGCAAACCAACAGAATGGTAGGAACTTATGAAGTTCCAGCTAGTTTTTTCCAATCGTTAAACTCTATATTTGTTATCGTTTTTGCGCCAGTTTTCGCTTGGGTATGGATTAAACTTGGGCAACGAAATGCAGAACCTGCTTCTCCAACAAAAATGGCAGCTGGTTTAATGCTTCTTTCTATTGGTTATTTAATCATTGCATTTGGAGTAAAAGATGTAGCCCCAAGTGTAAAAGTAAGTATGATGTGGTTAGTAAGTATGTATGCATTTCATACATTCGGTGAGCTTTGCTTATCACCTATTGGTTTATCATTGGTCAATAAATTAGCTCCGGTAAGATTTGCCTCTTTATTAATGGCAGTTTGGTTTTTGGCTAATGCTGCTTCCAACAAACTTGCTGGCGTATTAAGCAGTTTTTATCCAGATCCTGCAAAACCTTTGCCTGTGCTTATGGGATTTGAAATTAGTAACCTATATCAGTTTTTTATGCTTTTCTGTATTTTTTCTGCAGTGGCATCTTTAATTTTATTTAGCTTAACAAAAAAGCTACAAAAAATGATGCATCAATAATTAAACAGAAAAATAAGATATTTTTAAAAGTTAAAATTCATTTTTTTAATTTACCAATAATCACACAATTCTTCAAACCTATCCTATCATGGCAGAAACACCAATTTCCGAGCACAAACCTTACATAAGTGCAGATCAGAATGTAGCTGAATTTACTGTAAAATCCATCTTATTGGGAGTACTATTTGGGGTTATATTTGGCGCGGCAACGGTTTATTTAGCATTAAAAGCTGGATTAACGGTTTCAGCTTCTATTCCCATTGCAGTATTGGCAATTTCTATAGGTCGTAAATTATTTAAAACCACTATTCTAGAAAATAATATTATTCAAACTACTGGTTCAGCTGGTGAATCTATTGCCGCTGGTGTTGTATTCACTTTGCCAGGTTTCTTGTTTTTATCAATCGGAACAGATGGTGTAAGCGTTGGAAATGAATTTTTTACCTATTTCAGTATCTTTTTTTTAGCAGCTTTTGGTGGTATTTTAGGAACATTAATGATGATTCCATTACGAAAATCATTGATCGTTAAAGAACATGGTGTACTTCCATATCCAGAAGGAACTGCCTGTGCATCGGTTTTAATTGCTGGAGAAAAAGGTGGCGATTTTGCAAAAACTGCTTACTTAGGTTTAGGAGTGGCTTTAGCCTATGCGATGTTGCAAAAGGTATTTCACATTATAGCCGAAACGCCAACTTGGGCAAGTACACAAGCCAATAAATTTTTCCCTTCAGCTACAGTAAATGGAGAAATAACGCCAGAATATTTAGGAGTTGGGTATATAATTGGGCCTAAAATAGCTGGAGTTTTAGTAGCAGGTGGAGTCTTAGCTTGGTTAGGCTTGATTCCTTTGCTTGCTTCCGTTGTTCCTGCAGAAACTATTGCTTTACAACTCATAAAATTAGGTTACTTGAAAGATTTACTAACCCCTGGAGGACCGGGTGGTTGGGATCCTGCAACTCAAACTTTTGGAAATACTGCTTCTGCTGTTTACAGAGCGTATGTTAGACAAATTGGTGCTGGCGCTGTTGCTGCAGGTGGTTTTATCACTTTAATAAAAACTATTCCAACCATTATTTCATCCTTTAAAGAAAGTATTGGTTCATTAAAACAAGAAAATAGTGGTGTAGTAACGAAACGAACTGAACAAGATTTATCATTCAAAACCGTAATATTTGGATCACTTGCATTAATTGTTTTAATGGTTGTGCTTCCACAAATTCCTGGAGATTCTATTCTAAATAAATTTTTGATTGGCATTTTGGTTATCGTTTTTGGGTTTTTCTTTGTTACTGTTTCCAGCAGAATTGTAGGTTTAATTGGTTCGAGTTCTAATCCTATTTCGGGTATGACCATTGCAACTTTGATGGGAACCTGTTTAATATTTATTAGTATCGGCTGGACGGGTGTTGCTTACGAGCCAATGGCATTAGTAGTCGGAGGCATAATTTGTATTGCCGCTGCAAATGCTGGTGCAACTTCACAAGATTTAAAAACAGGATACATAATTGGCGCAACTCCAAAATACCAGCAAATAGCGTTATTTATCGGAGCAATTGTTTCTGCAGTTGTAATTGGTATTACCATTAAAATTCTTGACAACCCAACGCCAGATATGTTGGCTCAAGGTATAACCCATGCAATTGGAAGTGATAAATTTCCAGCTCCTCAAGGTACATTGATGGCAACATTAATCAGAGGTTTATTATCGTTTAATTTAGATTGGCAATTTGTTTTAGTTGGAGTTTTTCTTTCCATAACCATGGAATTGTGCGGAGTGAAATCTTTATCCTTTGCTGTTGGTGCATATTTACCATTATCTACTACACTTCCAATTTTTGCAGGTGGTGCGCTCAAAGGTTTAGTTGATTGGAAAATGAAGAAAGCAAATGAAAAAGTAGAAGACGATGAATTAGGCAGAGGTAGTTTGTTTGCTACTGGTTTAGTAGCTGGTGGTGCTTTGGCAGGTGTTATTGTCGCTTTACTTTCTGTAGATGAAGGAATATTTAATGCTTTGGCAAAAGTAAATGCAGAAGAAGGAATAACGAACGCAATAGGTGCTGATGGTTTCCAATTGTTAGGATTTGGATTCTTTTTATTAATGGCTTTTATGCTATATCGGGTTGCAGTTAAAAAACCAATTGAAGAGTAATATTCTATACTAATTTATTTGAAAATGCCTTTCAGCAAAACTGGAAGGTATTTTTTATTTTAGACTTTACTATTTAATCTATGCTTATTAAGAAAATGTTGAGAAAAACGGAAATCTTGCTCTAGCCCGGATTGAAGCGGCATCCTTTTTTTCTCGTTTTTTCAGACGAGAAAAAAAGATACAGCTGAAAGCCGGATTAGCTCCAAATTTTTTACCTAAAATTATATAATCACTAATATTTTTTCTACTATTAAACTCTTTTCGTAAGCACAATTTTAATTTCTCAATCAATTAATAAACATAGTATGCTAGGGTTCTTTACGTAAAGAATTTGCTACTTTTTTAATTTCTTAAAGCTCAAATTTGTATTTTATATTTATTGCTCTATATTTAAAACATATAATAAAGCAGTGAAAAATAAAACAACCATCGAGGCAATAATTCATAATACGCCATACAAAACCACCATACAAGCCGGAAATCATACTTTAACCAGCGATGAGCCTATCGAGAATGGGGGAAAAGATAAAGGCTTCAATCCGTTTGAATTGTTACTTTCTTCTCTAGGTTCGTGTATGGCAATCACGATGAAAATGTATGCAGAACGAAAAGATTGGGATATTGGCGAGGTGAAAGTAGAATTAGCAATGGAAAAAGAAGGGGAATATACAGTGATTAATAGAAAAGTAACTTTTTCAGATGATTTGACTGCTGAACAACAAAAACGCTTGAAACAAATTGCCAACGCTTGCCCAATTCATAAAATACTTACGACTAAAACGGTCATTAGTTCGTTGAAAGAGGTTTAGATAATAAAATCTAAAATAATTATAAAAAAGAGAACAGAATAAATGGCGCAAATTAAAACTCAGTTGAGTTTTAATTCATTCCGATTTGCCGTTTTCAAATAATAGGATATCTTGTCTTCTCACAAAAAAAAGCGCAAATCTTTTTCAAGATTCGCGCTTTTTTAATAATTAGCGGGTAGAATTATCTAAGCAGAGTTATGCTACCAGTTTTCTGTTGCGCTTTAGATTTAAGGACGTAAAAGTAGGTACCATCGGCCTTTTCGTCCCCATCCCAACGGAATGCAGGATCAGTACTTTCAAACACTTTTTTGCCCCAACGATCGAAGATTAAGAAGCTAAATTCAGTATCGCAGAAAATGGCAAACTTCTCAACAATGCTGTACTGATCGTTTTTACCATCACCGTTTGGAGTAAACACGTTGGGAACATCGTCTCTCTTTTCATTTCCACTTATCACTTTTACATAAACCACTTTAGTTACAGTATCCGAAACACAATCGCCATAAAAACTTTTAAAAGTAACGGTGTAAGCTTCTTCTCGTAGGTTAGCACATTCGGTTTGCCAGCTAAGTTGTCCCTCAGCTTTTCCTTCAGCATTCGGATTGTTAGTGTAAACAGCAGGATTTGGGTTGAAATTAAACAAATCAGAGCTGGCAGAAATAATAACCCCACTACTAGAAATCTCATTTTGCGAAGTAATAAGAGTAGATAGCATAGTACCAGCAATCACCTTTACCGTATCATTGTTCTCCGTAGGATCATCAACAGTAATAGTAGGAACGTATGCAGGATTTTCGATTACTTTCAGATTATAAATATAAACGGTAGAATCGGAAAATGGACAAGCAAAATCACGCACCACAAACCGAACAACATACGGAGTTTCGCTTACCAAAGCACAATCTGGTGTCCAAATAAAAGAAGCATTTGCAGTATCAATGGTAACTTGCGAACTGGTAGTAAATACAGGCTTATTAACTATTAATGGATTAGAGTACAAATCAGAAGTAGAAGAAATTTCTAAAATCTGTCCACTTTGCAAATCCGTAGCAGCAAAATTAAGCACAAATTCATCTTTATAATAAAGATCTTGATTAATGATAGTTGCAGGAACATCAACCAAAGTAGGAGCATTATTTGGAAGTGGCTTAATAGTTAATTCCAATCGAATTCTAGTAGTATCCGGAAATGGACAAAGATCATCAAACGTTAAAAATTCGATGATATATGGAATGGTATCTGCGTTTTCGCATCGGGTATTCCACACAAAACTAGCAGTTGCTAAATTGATACCTGAAGTATCTTTAAATGAAGGACCATTGAAAAAAGTAGGTGCAAACACATCAGGAGAGCTAACGGATCTGGCTAAAATGCTGACAAAATTATACTTGGTATCGTCGTCTACCGAAGTCAGGTTTAGGGTATAAGGATCACCAGCGTTTACACTTACCTTAATGGTTCCAGAACCTTGAGAAAATAAAGGATTATCATTATCCTCTCGCTCGACTAAAATAAAATAGGTACGCTTGTTGGTATCTACCGGGCAACCATTATCATAGGTAGTAATAATTAATTTATAAGGAACGGTATCTGCTTCTGTACAATCGGGTGTCCAACTAAAAACAGAGGTAGCAGAATCTAAAGCACCAACCACATTGGCAAATGTTGCAGGATTCACAGAACCGGCAAAATCAGTTAGGTTTGCTTCCAGATTAATGATATTATATACATCACCTGTATCTCTTACCGTAATTGGAAGACTTAACGTTTCACCTACTTTCACCACAATAATATCACCAGGAGGGGAAATAGAAGAAATAACAGGGCCAGCGTTTAAAGGCGAATCCACATAAATCAATAAAAAATAAAAAGCAGAATCGCTTGCAGAATTCGGACAAGGCAAATCTTTGACCTTGAATTTAACGAGGTAAGGAGTTTCCCGAATATCTGCACAAGTAGTTTGCCATTCAAATCTAACACGGGTTTGATTTACAGCCTGATTTAGATTTAATGTAACTCGCGAAAACCGATCTGGATCATCTCTCAAATCTCCTTCAAACGTAACAAATGGCACATTCTTGATATTGGAATCGAGGGCAAAAAACTCTAGCAAATTGGTTTTCTGATCTCCTTTTACACGAATTTCAGTAACAAGTGGTTGAGTGTTAAGCGGTGTATCGGTACCCAAAGAAAAATAAGGTCTATTATTTTCTCTAGCTCTCACAAAAATAAACACATTGATGGTATCAATAAAAGGAGAGGGGCAGGTGTTATCCCGAGAAATTATAGTAAATCGATAAGCACTATCTGAAATGGAACTACATGGAGGCGTCCAATTAAAAAGGGCAGTAACTTGAGGACCAGTTTGTTCGATGATATCTGAAGTACCCGGTAAACCACCTCCGGTACCGAAAACAGCACCAAAATTAAACGGAGAATTAGCACCAGATACAGCCTCAGTTCTTACAATTATACTATCCTTGGGATCATCTTTTATGGTAAAACGAACTTCCCGATCTTCTTCTGCAAAAAACTCATACTCAATTCGGGTAGTACTATTCTGATCATCTGATGCAATGGGTGGACTTTCGGTATTTTCGAAAACTTGAAATTGAAATTCTCGACGAATTTCACCGATTTTTACGTTAGTTATTGGGTCATAATGACTAACTCTAATTGCAAAAAGGTATTTTCCTGATATTAATGGAGTAAAAGCAATATCACCATTTAAAGCATTAATCATTTCTAATGCGTCAGAGGGAAGAGAATTTAAATAGTTAAAAACTAATGAATATCCAAGATTAAAAGGAACAGGTGTATCAGCTTGCCCGTTAGTTCCAGGCAAAAGCGGAGATACGATATCATAAGATAAAGAATCGTTATCTAAGTGAGTAGCTAAATAATTTTGTTTAAACTGTTTTCCCTCCAAAGCAAATGTAATTGGATCTTTATTAAACTTTGGAGAATCATATCCTGGATAAAGAGCCAATGAAGGAAATTCCATATAATACTGAGCGTCAGTATTATCTCCTGCATAATTAACTATGCCTTGATTTCTTGCAAAATCTTCAAACCAAATATAATACCCAGTTGCAGAATTGTAGTTTGAAGGTAATAAAGTTAGCCTAATTGTACTTAAAATACCTACTTCAACCTCTTGTAAAATATTATTAGGAACACAATCTTCATCATCATATTGAATATCGAAAATCGGTGGTATTAAATTGGCAGTTATACTCAATTTTGATGCTCCATTCGATTTTTGATTTATTCCACCTATTAAGCTTGAAGGAACTAGAGGGCCACCAGATTTATCTCTAAAATATCTTAGAGTAATTATGTAACTATTAACATTTCCAACTACAGGTGCATGTCTCATGGTTATTTCTCCACCAACAATGTGAGATGCGTAGCTTGAGAAACCTAGAAATAACAAACAAATCAAAAAGTAAATTTTTTTCATCATAA
>ENA-OFCE01000616-OFCE01000616.1-metagenomes-genome-assembly--contig:-NODE-616-length-22452-cov-2.980756_pt1 | contig 22452 bp, 25 predicted proteins | sample MGYA00153388_OFCE01 | MGnify analysis MGYA00153388
TCCAACTAATAAGATAATCAACTTTATAAATAGTTGCACAAGCAATGTGGCGACAATCGTCTATGCTCGTTTCACCGACTACTTTTTCATTTATGTATTCATTTGCAAGCTGATTTATTTCTTCGGTAATTTCAACAAATTCAATATGCTCATTTGGTAAATTTACAAAATGCTCTTTCACTTTTTCAGGTGCATTTTCTAACTCCAATTCGGTTAAGTCAGAATAAACGCAAGTGATTTCTCCAGCTTTTACCATTTCAAAAAGCTGTTCAGTCTCAACTTGAAATTCTTTATCGTAAACACCACCAAAAACAGATGTGTCAAAGTATAATCGTGGTTTCATTTAACAAATTTAAAAAGTCTCGGCGATGTTTCTAAATTAATTTGTCGAATTTGAATTTTGGATTGCTTACGCCCAACGTTCAAGGGCTTGCCGAAGTGAGAAACGTCACAAGTTACACTGCGCTAAACTTGCGAGAGCTGAGGGAATCTATAATTGTTTTAATAGTGTCCTTTAAGTGAATAAATGTAAAATACATTGTTTCTAATGGCATAAACGTAGCGGTGTTCATTTGTAATTCTTCGAGACCATTTACCAGAAAGATTATGTTTTAGACTTTCTGGTTTGCCAATACCTGAATAAGGGTTTTCTGAAATCGCATCTGTAAGTTTTTCAATTTTATCAAGATAACCTTGTTGTTGTTTTTTGCCAAAGTAAAAGATGTTCCTTGGCATCTACACTTAATTCTATTTGCATTGTAGCTTAAATTCATCCACAGACATATTTATACCCTTATTTTCCGCAAACTCTTTTTCTGCTTTTTCTATCATTGCCACAAAAACAGGGTCATAAGATTTCTCCTCTTTGGACAGTTCAAATTTGATTTTTAAAGCTTTCATAAAGGCTTTAATAGCATCCACTTGTGATGTATTAATAGTATATGCTTTAATATTAATTGCTTCCATAATTACCTATTTATTGCGTTGCTTAATATTTGTGTAAATATATATTTAATAAAAATTCAAATTTCTATAAATCCTTCTTTGTCCAATTATCCAATAAATAATTTACAACAGCTAAATATGTTTCAAGTGCAGTGTCAGTCCAAATAACTTCCATTAAATGGATCTAGCTTTTATATGAGCCTGTATTTTTTCTTTGGCTTCTTGGTGGGTCATTGTTTTATTTGCTTCTATATCGGCTTTACCTTTCTTAATAAGTTCAACTTGATGTTGAGAGAGCTGGTCACTCCAATCAGAATATTTATAATTTAAATAATCAATATATTTATCAACTTCTTCTAGAAGTGTTTCAGGAAGGGAGTTCAATTTTTGAGTAATTTGTGCAGAGGTATAATATCCATAGCTCAGTAATTTTGTTATCTCAAATATACTTAAATAAGCTATTTAATGCAGTTTGTTCCTGATATTAACTCGGTACACATTTAAAATTGATTTTTCAATTAAAAACTTATCTTTGTTCCGCAAATAAAGCACCCTAATTTATTTGCTATGCACTCAGAATCTCCCAAATTTTTATCCGACGGACTTACTTACGATGATGTTCTTTTAATACCTGCCTATTCGGAGGTTTTGCCTCGCGATGTTGATACCAGCAGTTACCTTACCAAAAAAATAAAATTGAATGTACCTATAGTTTCCGCTGCTATGGATACCGTTACCGATTCTAAATTAGCCATAGCCATAGCACAAACTGGTGGTATAGGTTTTCTGCATAAGAATATGAGTATTGAGGCACAAGCGAACGAAGTTCGCCGAGTAAAGCGTTCTGAAAGCGGAATGATACAAGATCCCGTAACGCTGCACAAAGACGCTAAAGTAGGAGACGCTTTTCAAATTATGAAAGAATTTCGCATTGGTGGTATTCCCATCATTTCCGAAGATCATGTTTTGGTGGGTATAATTACCAATCGCGATCTGCGCTTTCAAAAAGACATGAATCAACCTATTAGCGAGGTAATGACAAAGGAAAATTTGATTACCGCCCCTGTTGGTACTACTTTTTCCCAAGCCGAAACCATATTGCAAAACTATAAGATAGAGAAATTACCTGTTGTAAATGATAAGGGGAAATTGAGTGGTCTGATCACTTTTAAGGACATACAAAAAGTAAAAAACTTCCCTTATGCTTGTAAGGATGAACACGGCCGTTTACGTGTTGGTGCCGCTGTTGGCGTTACCGCCGATACCTTGCAAAGGGTAGAGGCATTGGTTAAAGCAGAAGTAGATGTAATTGCCATTGATACTGCACACGGCCATTCTAAAGGAGTTATCGATAAATTAAAGGAAGTGAAGGCGGCTTATCCAGATTTGCAGGTTATTGCCGGAAATATAGCTACGGCCGCTGGTGCAAAAGCTTTGGCAGATGCTGGCGCCGATGGAATAAAAGTAGGCATTGGCCCAGGTTCTATTTGTACTACCCGTATCATTGCAGGAGTAGGAGTACCGCAACTGTTTGCGGTATATGAAGCAGCAAAAGGTGTAGCCGGAATGGGTGTACCCATAATTGCTGATGGGGGTATAAAATATACGGGCGATATTGCGAAAGCTATTGCCGCTGGCGCAAGTTCTATCATGGCAGGTTCGTTATTTGCCGGTGTGGAAGAATCTCCTGGCGAAACCATAATTTATGAGGGACGGAAATTCAAATCTTACCGCGGAATGGGTTCTGTTGAGGCTATGGAGCAAGGATCTAAAGATCGCTACTTTCAAGATGTAGAAGATGATATTAAAAAATTAGTACCAGAAGGGATTGTTGGTCGTGTGCCCTATAAAGGCACTTTATCCGAGGTTATGCACCAATACGTGGGCGGTTTAAAAGCCAGTATGGGTTATTGTGGAGCTAAAGATATTGCAACCTTGCAAAAAGCACAGTTTGTAAAAATTACATCTTCGGGTATTCGCGAGTCGCATCCGCATGATATAACCATTACTAAAGAAGCACCTAATTACTCTAGGTAAAATCAACTTGAGTTTACTATTTAAGTTTACCAAAAATGACTGTTGTAATGCTATTTGTAGCATAAGCGACATCCCCCTTTGGGGCTAGGGGAACAAAAAGGCTAGCTTCAAACATTTTGCTTTTGAATCAACATTTTTCTATAGGATTAGACATCACCCCTTTGGGGGTTAGGGGAATAAAAAAGGCTGTTGTCCCTCCGGACAACAGCCTCAATAAACCCACTTAAACTATTATTTTTTGAAAAAAGGATTAACAATATCCAAAACAGCTTGTTTTGTTAAAGGCTCATCAAAACTTTCTGTAGCAGCGTTAAACGATATTTTACCGTTTACACTGTTTAGAGAAGTAATGTTCACACCAGCTTGAATTAAATTGTCTTCACCTGCAAAACTAGCAGCAACAGCGGCTACACCTGTGTCGTTTGAACCAGTAATCCATGGTTTGATGTTAGGTGCACCGTTATTTTTACGCATTTGGCGTATGTGAGAAGCATGGCGTCCTTCAACCGAATGAATATTTAATGCTGCTGTTAATACAACGCCAGTTCCCAATAAATTTGGGGCTTGTCCTTTGTAAGCTCTCACACCAGTATCCTCGAATGTACCTGCTACTGCTAAAAGAGTAGTGTAATTAGTAAATACATCGTTAAATTTACCATCTGCTGTAAAATCAAAGTCTGCGGCAACTAATGGAGTTACTGGAACTCCGCCGGCATCAGTAATCGTTTTTTTCAAAAAATTAACATGAGCCATTTCATGTTCACGAATTTTTGTCAAGGCTGGTATAACTCCAGTAGTTTTTAAGGCAGCGTTGTAAAATTCATATTCTAAATACTCTAAAGTTAGCGCAAAGTTTAAAATACCTACAATCTCTGTTGGTGTTGCTCCGTATGCCTTTTTGAACATTGTTCCTAAACCAAATGGAACTGCAGCCATAGCTACTTTAGATCCGAAGCTGGTCATATTTTTAATGGCAGCTCTGCGTGGGTTAATTTTCTCTTGAAACTCGGGATCAATTTCTTCGATCTCTTGTATTATATTTAATAAGTTCATAATGTTTATATTTAAGATGTTGGTAAACCACTTACGTTAATTTTTGTTTTGATATACTTCCCGGCAATGGCCAACACTGCTGGTGGTAATTTATGGATATCCAAAGCATTCATATCTAAATCATCTGCAAAAGTCCCATTGTTTAATAAATCTCTAATTAAAGCTGCATGTCGTGCTTCAACTGAAACAATTTTTCCTGCAAGAGTTAAATAAAGAGGGTCCTTAATTAATGCACCAGCACCATTATAAGCAGAAACACCTAAATCTTCGAAAGCTTTAGCGGCTCCTAATACACTTGTTCTGCTTCCAAAATCGATAGATGAAAAATCAACTTCTAAATTAGTAATTGCGTTTGCGCCCAAAGCTGCTTTAAAAAACTCTCTGTGAGCAACTTCATGCTCTCTAATGTCTGTCAATAAAGCTCGTTCAGGGTCAATCATACCAGAATATGGGCTGGCAATAACCTTAATGTAAAATGCAGCTTCTAATTGCTCTAATGCATAAGCATAGTTTAAAATAGCTACGTCTCCAGTACCAAAAAAAACGCCGTTATCGGTAACAATTTGTTTGCTGTTGTCTTTTTTACAGCCGGCAGCTACCAAGGCTATACCTGCCGCACCTGCACCTGCATACTGCAAGAAAGAGCGACGTTGCACTTTTTTTGAAAAAAAACTTTCTTCTTTCAAAAGCTCATGATCATCATGTTTTGTTAAATTTTCCATTTAGTTAATTTTTTTAAGTGTTGTAAATAATGTTTATTTATCATACTTACGTAAATTTTATACGGGTAGATTTCACTATCTATACATTTATTGAGCCAATTATAGTTTAAGTAACTATCGGGTTTAAAAAATTTCAGTGTTAAGATTTTTTTTTACTAAAAATGTTGTTTTATTAACTTATGGTTAATTAAACTACGGTTCGCTAGACTATTTTAAGTTTAGTGAAATAATTATTTTAAAAAAAAATAGGTCGAAGGTTTTTTATCTGAGTTTGAATGGGTCAGAAATATATGCGTTAGGGATTGTAGTAGAAATCCCTGCCTGCCGGCAGGCAAGAATTTTGTTGTAGCATTTTTAAATAAATAAAATCAAGAAAAAAATTATTGGAACAGAAAGCCGCCCGAACGCCCAAAGTTATGTAATCTTAAATAATGCTTTCAGCTCTGTGGCATCTTCCGGCTTCATCCGCCCACCTAAAATCAATCTCAATTGTCGGCGATGCAAAGCTCCTTCATATAATTCTTTTTCGCCAGCAGTTTCGGGGATGAGTGTTGGTACGTGAACTGTTTTACCATCATTATCCAAAGCCACAAAAGTATAGTAAGCTTCGTTTGATTTTATTTTGGTACCGGTTGGGATGTTTTCTGCCCAAACGTTTAAACGCACTTCTAACGATGTATTGAAAGCTCGGGTAACTTTTGCTTTTATGGTAATTACATCGCCCAATTTTACTGGGTGCTGAAAAGAAACATTATCCACCGATGCAGTTACCACAATTCTGTTACAATGTTTTTGTGCTGCTATGGCAGCGGCAATATCCATCCAGTGTAATAACCTGCCGCCCATTAAGTTATGCAGTGGATTGGTATCATTAGGTAATACCAGTTCATTCATAATGGTAAGGGAATTTTCGGCGGTTTTTGGGTCCATATTTTAGATTAAAATATGAAGGTAAATTTTTTAATTGGTTCTTGGGTTTTTACTGCTATTCAATTCAGCGAAAGCTACTAATTCTTCAAACCTTGAACCTGGCCTGCGGTAGTAAACCAATATTTGGTAATCATTTTCCGTGTCAAAAAAAGATCCGTTTACAAAATTGGTTTCAACGGTTTTTCCAGAGGCATCTGCTAAAACATAATCATAATCGTACAAACCCTGTTTCATCAGCATTTTAAGTGTGTACTGCTTGGTTTCTGCACTGTAAACCATCTTGTTGGATTTGTTTTTTTGATACTGATTAAACAGGCCTACCACATATACATCCTGATTTAGATAAGCTTGTTTACTTTTCAGCGCAAAATCTACAACGGCATAATCAGCATCTACGTTTTGTGTATTCAAATCTTGGTTACGTATATAAAATTTTCCGTTTTCATCAAACGTAAATGCGTAACCTTCAGACTCTGGTTTTAATATATCAGCAAATAATGAAACATAAAATAACGAGTCTTTAGTAATCTGATAAACTTTTTGAGATTTTAATCTGAAACTTCGGATGTCAAAAAAACTAAATTCGTTACCACCTGGAAAATCGTTGCTGTCAAAATCATTATAAACCAGCTGATCAGTCTTAATAAAAACTGGTTTTCTAGTCCAAGTAGAAATATCTGATCGCCTGTTTTGCGTTATCAAAATACGCAAATCTCGAAAGGGGTTTTGAATTACAATACCCGGACTTTGCACGGTGAAATTTATTTTCTGATTTTTTCTTCTCAGAGATACGTTGTTAGACGATAGGATTTCGGCTTGCAAAAACATCGTATTGTTTACCAAATAAAATCTACGGGTAAAAAGTAATTTACTTTCGTCTCCATCTTCATAAACTTTAAGTAAGTAATTGCCAGCAATTTTGGGCATTTGTATGGTCTGATTTGGAAAAACAACCTCGTAATGAATGTACTTCTGAAAAGTATTTGCGGCGTTACGATATTGGTTGATTCTGTCGTTAGTAAATCCATCTAGAAAATCAAGAGTTGTGATATTGCTGGGCTGCCAATCAGCATCGCAGTGCACCATGGTGTAATAAATGTTCTTACTGCCAATTCGCAGATCATCAAACTTCAAAATCAGGCGGTCATCAGAACCTAAATTTATTACCGGAAATGACTGCTCCTTTTTCTTGTTGAAAAATTCTATGCTTTTAATTTCTTGTATGTATTCCACATTGTCGTAAATGGTTTCCACCGATGGAATTTGCACCCGTTTAACACGCACTTTTTTAGGTTTTTCTTGAGCCAAACAAGAACCTAAAAAACTACAGAGGGAAACAATAAGCAATAAGCGGATACAACATTTAAGCATAATTATTTTATTAAGCCGTTGTTTGAGTTAAACTTTCTATTTCCATCGCAACCTCTTCCCAATGTAATTGCAAAGCACCCAAACTTTCTTTAGCTAAAGCATAACGGCTATTTGCTTCTTTTAATTTTACAGCATCGCTATATAAGTTTTCGTCTGCCATTTCATTCTCAATGGATTTTACCAATTTTTCCTTATCAGATACTTGATTTTCCAAATCCTGCAAAAATAGATTCAGTTTTTTTATTTGCTTGTTGATTTCATCTGTAGGTTGTGGTTTAGTTTTTTCTTTAACAGGTTTTTCTTTTTTAACCTCTTTTAAAGTGCCCAAACTTATTTGTTTTTGCCTAGCGGTGTTCCATTCTTCATACTCGGCATAAGTGCCCGGGTATTGGTTGATGTCTTGGTCTTCGATATACCAAATCTTATTGGCCACGTTATCTAAGAAATATCTATCGTGACTTACAGCTATAAAAGTTCCTTCATATTGTTGTAAAGCTTGGATAAGGATGTTTACCGATTGTATATCCAGGTGATTGGTAGGCTCATCCAGAATCAAAAAGTTGGCATCAGTTGTTAAAGATTTTGCCAAGGCAACCCTAGATTTTTCTCCTCCAGATAATACCCTAATTTTTTTGAAAACATCATCGCCCGTGAACAGGAAACAACCCAATAAACCACGCAATTCTGTGTCAGAATGGGTAGGGGCGAAGGATTGTAATTCTTCGAGAATAGAATTATCTAAGTGTAGGGATTCTAGCTGATGCTGGGCAAAAAAGGTAACGGTAACGTTATGACCGGTTTCACATTTCCCCTCAAAACTTTCTGTGCCTGCAATAATTCTCAACAAAGTTGATTTTCCCTTACCGTTGGCACCAATCAAAGCAATTTTATCGCCTTTTTCAATCAGTCCTTCCGCACGGTCTAAAATATCAATTGCAGGATAACTTTTTGTAGCATCCTCAATTTTAATAACGTGCCTGCCCGATGGTTTTGAGAATTTAAACCTGAAGTTTACAGAAGGGTTGTCATCATCCACATCATCCACACGTTCCAATTTATCTAAGGCTTTTATCCGCGATTGCGCCATTTTAGCTTTGGATGCCTTAGCCCTAAAGCGCTCAATCAATTTTTCTTCTTGTTTGATTTTTGCCTGCTGGTTTTTAAATTCTCCCTTTTGGATTTCGCCACGTAAAGCTTTCTCTTCGAGGTAAAAACTGTAATTTCCAGAGTAAATAGTTAATTTTCCTTTGCGGGATTCTACCGTTCGGTTTACAATCTTGTCTAAAAAATATCGGTCATGCGATACGATAACGATGGCTCCTTCAAAACTGTTCAGGTAGGTTTCCAGCCATTTAATGGACGGTAAATCCATGTGGTTGGTCGGTTCATCCAACAATAAAATATCGGGAGTTTGCAACAATATTTTGGCTAACATTACCCGCATTCGCCAACCTCCAGAAAAGGTGTTTAAAGGGCGAACTTGGTCAGTAGTGCTGAAACCCAAACCCGCCAAAATTTCGTTTGCCCTATATTCTATGCTGTAACCATCCAATGCTTCAAATTCTTGCTGTTTATCGCTCAGCTTATTTAAAACTTCTTCCGAGTAATCGGTTTCTATTTTCTTAAGTAATACCTCAATTTCGTCATGCAATTGGTTCTGACGCTCAAAGGCTTCCATGGCCACATGCAAAATACTGTGGTGAGAATCGTAGGAAAGTAAGTCTTGATTCAGGTAACCAATTTTCAATTCCTTGGACATGGAAATCGAACCGATGGTAGGCGCATATTCGCCCACGATTATTTTCAATAGGGTTGATTTTCCGGTTCCGTTTGCGCCGATTAAACCACATCTTTCGCCTGGTTTAATATGCCAGTTTGCCTCTTCGTACAAGGCCCGAGAGCCTATTAAAAATGTTAAATTATTTATAGAAATCATGTTGGGGCAAAGGTAATATTTTTACTTTATCGTTTTGTTAGGCTTTAAATAGTGTTGCAAAGTATATTTAACAGCAACCGCCACCATCATAGTGATAAGTAGATTCTGATATATAAATATCCGGATGGTTTAAAAGATCTAAATTACCGGCAGTTTTATCACAAATGGCTAAAGGTTGGTTTTGCAATAATTGATGGCCTTTTTCATCATCAAAAACTTCATCGCTACCATAATATATGGCGGTTTTGCCAGTAAATATACAAGGTCCATCTTCGGGCATGGGGTCTTTTATGGCGCAAACTTCCACGCTTTCTATAAAAATAAGCTGCTTGGTGTTGTAGCTTTTTGGACTCAAAACACGGTAAGCTCTTTTAGCTCTCACCTCAATGGTACCGAAACCTATATCGGCAATCATTTTTATATACTGTTGTAATGGTAATGCGCCACTAAGGCATAATGCCCTAAGTTTTTCATCGTTTTTAAGCGATTCTGGCATCTCGGTTTCACAGGTTGGGTCGCTTAGTACTAATCGCCCTCTGGGCTTTAAAACTCTGTACATTTCTTTTAATGCTTGCTTTAAATCGTCTTCTTTAAATATGTTAAATAAGCAGTTTTGCGCTGCAACATCAATGCTATTATCATCTACTGGCAAATTTAGTGCGTCTCCTTTTTTAACTTCTACAAAATCAGAATTAAACCATGGGTTAATAGTTGCGGCTTCAATTAAATTTTTTTTACAAGCGCTAAGCATTTCGTCTACAACATCTACACCTATAACGCCACCTTTTTGCCTGCTGAAATAGGCAAATTGTAAAAGTTCCATACCTCCTCCAACTCCCACATATAAGATTTTAGGTTTGTTTGCCAAATCTCTTGGGTTTACGGTGCTGCCGCAGCCGTAGTTCATGCGTTGCATTATTATCGGAATATCTAAATCAGGTAATTGCCAAATTGGTGTAGTTGTACAACAAAGACCTACATTTGGGTTTTCTGCGGCATCTTTGTAAATGTTTTTGGTAGTTTCTAAATATGATGCAATCATAATTACAGTTTCGGATTATTAAGAGAATAATATATTAGTTTTATTTTTATAAATATTTAATACATCGGTAGAAATCTTATCAGTAGAAATAAGTTTACCCGAAAACAAAGGTACGTTAATACCTGAGATTGATAATTTTTCGCTTGTAAATACTCTTGCTTCATCCCATAAATTGGCATCGATAAAGGTTTGCAAAGTTTTTGCGCCACCTTCTATAATCAACGATTGCACATCATTTAAATACAATTGATATAAGATATATTGGGGCAACAAATAATCAAATTCTTCAATGGCAATGTATTTGGTTTTATCTATTATTTTGGTTTCTTGGATATTGAAAACAAAGGTTTCTTGGCTGTTATCAAATAAAAATAAATCCTTTGGCAGGGATAAATCTCTGTCTATCACAGCTCGTTTCGGGTTTCGGCCCTTTACCAACCTTACATTCAATTGCGGATTATCAATTTTGGCGGTATTCTTTCCAACTAAAATGCAATCTTCTTCTGTTCGCCATTGATGAACCAAAGTTTGTGCAGTTTTAGAACTAATCCAAAATTGAGATTCATCGTCTGGAGCGAAAAAACCATCATTGGTTTGTGCCCATTTCAGAATAATATATGGTCGTTGTTTGGTTAGGGAAGTGAAAAATCTTTTGTTTAAATCAATGCATTCCTTTTCCAAAATGCCTATCTCCACTTTTATACCAGACGAAATTAATCTATCAACTCCCTTTCCTTTCACCTTTTCGTTACCATCTATACAACCAATAACCACATGGGGGATTTTGTGCTTGACGATTAAATCTGCACATGGCGGTGTTTTACCAAAGTGCGAACAGGGTTCTAAACTTACATACAGGGTACTTTCTTGGAGCATTTTTTCTGCATCAGCATATTTATGCAATACACCATTTATTGCGTTTACTTCTGCATGCGCTTCACCATATTTTTGATGGTAGCCTTCGCCAATGATTTTGTCTTGATGAACAATTACTGCACCCACCATTGGGTTCGGACTAACCATTCCAGCTCCCATTTTCGCCAAATCAATGGCTCGTTGCATATACTTTTCGTGCATCATTTTGTACGAAGATAAATTTGTGCAGCCTATTTTTGAAATTTGTTCTCAATAATGATTACTTGCCTTTAAATCTTTACAATTGCAAATGCTTTCAGAATCCAATTTTTACGAAGAACTCCAGCATTTATACAATCGTGATGAAATTCGGATTTTATTGAAATGGATTTCTGAAGCGGTTAATAAAGAACCCAAAGAAACTTTTTATCAAACTGTTTTGGATGAATTGAAACTCGGCAAACCCATTCAATACATATTAGGCGATTGTGAGTTTTATGGATTGAAATTTAAGGTAAACCCCAATGTGCTTATCCCTCGTCCGGAAACGGAAGAATTGGTGGATTTGATTATTCATCAAAATAAAAATTCGGAAATAACCATTTTGGATATTGGTACCGGAAGCGGTTGCATCGCCATAGCCCTACAAAAGAAACTCTCTTTATCCAGTGTTACGGCAATGGATATTTCCGAAGATGCACTGGCTTTGGCTCAGGAAAATGCAGGTTTAAATCAAGTTGAAATAGCTTTTTTTAATGATGATGCTTTGGAGCTCAATTCTCAAAAATATCCCCAATATAATATCATTGTAAGTAATCCGCCTTATATCGCAAATGCGGAAAAGAAGGAAATGAGCCACCAGGTTTTAGAACATGAACCCCATTTGGCTTTGTTTGTTGAGGATGCAAATCCCCTTATATTTTATGAAAAAATTTCTGATTTTGCATTGACCAATCTATCGCCGCAAGGCAAACTCTATTTTGAAATCAATCAATCTTTGGGCTTAGCAACGAAAAAGTTATTGGAGATTAAAGGCTTCTCGGCAGAAATCATAAAAGATATTAATGGTAATGATCGCATAATTTCCGCTCAACTTCGGGGATGAAACTGAGTGATGGTTTGCTTTAAAAAATCTCTGTCGAGGTGTGTGTAAATTTCAGTAGTTGTAATGCTTTCGTGGCCCAACATTTCTTGTATGGCTCTTAAATCGGCACCGCCCTCTATTAAGTGTGTAGCAAATGAATGCCTAAAAGTATGCGGACTAATAGTTTTTGTTAACCCGATTTCCTTTGCCAAATCCTTAATAATCATAAAAACCATAACCCTGCTTAATTTTGTACCTCGTCGGTTTAGAAACACAAAGTCTTCGTTTCCGTGTACAATTTTTACGCTGTTGCGAATGGTACTCAAATAAATTTCCAAGTGTTTAATGGCCGATGAACCTATTGGAACCAACCTTTCTTTATTTCCCTTCCCAGTGATTTTCAGAAATTCTACATCGGCAAAATAATGGGAGAGTTTCAGGTTTACCAATTCGGAAACACGTAAGCCCGAGCCGTACATCACTTCAAGCATTGCTTTATTTCGGATGTTTTCTGCCTTTGATAAATCCAAAGCATCAATCAGTTGGTTTATTTCTGCAAGCGTTAATACATCAGGCAATTTCCTTATCGTTTTTGGCGACTCTATCAATGCGCAAGGACTGGCCAACATCAAATCCTCCATCACCAAATATTTAAAGAAAGCTTTTAAGCCACTAATGATTCGGGCTTGACTGGTGGCTAACATTCCTAAATTGTGAATCCATTCCAAAAAGTCTTTTATATCAATTATGCTTATTTCAATGGGTGGTTTTTGCCTTTGTGCAAATTCTAAAAATTGCATCAACTTTTCCACATCGGCCAAATAAGCCGCTATCGAATTTTTGGAAAGAGATAGTTCTAATTTAAGATAGGCTTTAAAACCTTTGATGTAGGAATGCCAATTCATGGGTGTAGTAGAGTTGGTATTTAATATTAGAAACTTATATGATTAAATTGGACAAGAGAGGTATTTTAAAACAAATCGCTGTGTGTTCCTGTGCGCTCTAAATAAATGATTTTATCTTCCTCGTTTTGTTTCCAAATCAATAACCAATCTGGTTTTATGTGACATTCCCATCTATTTTTATAATCCCCAATTAATCTATGCATTTTATATTTGGCCGGTAATTTTCCGGAGGAGAACAATTCTTCGAGAACCAATTTCAATATTGAAATATCACAATTTCTTTTTATTCACCGTTTATAATCTTTTTTGAATGATTGTGAAAAAACAATTTGATACATTATTTTTCTAATTTATCGAACAAATCAGATAGGTTTTTGGCTTTATATAGTCCAATCCCTTCATCGGTTTCATTTAATGCTTTTAATGTAGTTGAATTGGGAATTTTGTTTTTTAAATCTGTTGATTTTATTGAGCTACGAGAATTTTCTATAATCTCAATACCTTCTACCCCTTTAAAAAAAGCTTTCGACATGGACATAAAGGCTTTGCCCGCATCCGTTTGCTCATTTATTTTTATGGTTAAGGTTCTCATGGTTTCCAATTTCACAACAAATATAAATAATAATTATACATACTAATTGTGGTAGAAAGGAATAGATGGAGTTCCACAACTGTAGTGAATTTATAATTCTATTTCCTAAGTTGTAAAAAAGTCATGCAATAAATTATAGAGCGCATCAATCAATTAAAGGGTTTAATTATTTTATAGTCAGACTCATTGTTCGTCCAAGCCCTGTTTCAATTATTTTGTGAAGTGTGTTTAATTGGATATCACTTCTACCGTTTTCAATTCTTGAAATATAAGTTCTTTTTGTTCCAGATTTTTCGGCTAATTCTTTTTGGGTAAGGTGTTTTTTCTTTCTTTCTTCCCTTACCATTTCGCCAACTCTGAATGCCAATGAGCGCATTTCATACTCTTCTCTATTTTGAGTTCCATTTTTTCCGTAGGTTTCATCTAAGAAATCTTCGTAACTTTTAATATTATTTTCCATCTTTTTGGATTGAGTTTAAATATTCTTTTCTAAGTTTTTCTGCTAAAAGAATTTCGTTTTTAGGTGTTTTTTGATCTTTCTTTTGAAAACCATTAAATAAAATTACTAAGTTCCCTTTATCGAAAAAACAGAATATGCGGTATATATTACTGCCAGATTTAATTCTTATTTCAAATAGGCCATCAGTTCCTTCAATGTGTTTCAAAAATTTCTCGGGTACCATCATTGTACTCTTTATAATATCGAGTACATAAGTTATTTTCTCTTTAGTTTTAATATCAAGAGAGTGCAAAAAATCTATTATCTGGTTGCCATACAAAATAATTATTCTCTGCATAGTTCAAAGGTATCTATTCAGTTACGTTTTTGCAAATACAAATGAAATGCCAATTCACGATTGATAAAATTTTATGATATTTTTGAAATAATGAAGATACAAATAATAAATGGCCCCAATCTTAATTTATTGGGCAAACGCGAGCCGGGCATATACGGTAGCGAGGGTTTCCAAACCTTTTTTGATGAATTGCAAATTAAATATCCGGATGTTTCCCTCAACTATTTTCAGAGTAATGTAGAGGGTGAAATCATCAATACTTTACACGAAGTAGGTTTTTCTTATGATGGAATTATTTTGAACGCAGGGGCTTACACGCATACATCTATCGCTATTGCGGATGCCATTGCAGGTATAAAAACTCCTGTGATTGAAGTTCACATATCCAATGTTTACGCCCGCGAAGATTTTAGGCATCAAAGTATGATGGCTAAAAATTGTAAAGGGATTATCACTGGGTTCGGACTACGGTCTTACGAGTTGGCTATGTTGAGCTTTTTGATGACTTAACCTAACAAAATCACTTAAGTTTTATTTTTAATTAAATTTTATTAAGATGAATTTAATTTAATATCGCCAGGTTATTTTTTCTCAAATAATTTTAGATTTACTCTTTTTGGCACAATCATGGTTTATGGTAAAGCATAATACTAAATTATAAACTTAATTTAATTATCATGAAAAGTACCGAAGAACCACAAATGAAGACTGAGCTTCATGAGCTATTTTTAGAAGAGTTACAAGATATTTATTACGCAGAAAACCTTTTGGCCAAAACATTGCCGGAAATGGAAGCTGCAGCTATGGCTGAACCCTTAAAAAAAGCTTTTAAACTTCATTTAAAAGAAACCCAAGGACAAATTAAAAGATTGGAACAAGTTTTTGAACTTTTAGGCGAAAAAGCGCAAGCTAAAAAATGCGATGCAATGGAAGGCTTGGTGAAAGAAGCAAAAACTTTATTGAAAGAGAAAGATGCCAGTTTAACAAGAGATGTGGGCATCATCATTGGCGCACAAAAAATAGAGCATTACGAAATTGCTGCTTATGGCAGTTTAGCTACTTTAGCCGAATTGATGGGTCATAGTGAGGTAAAAGCGCTTTTGGGCGAAAATTTGGAAGAAGAAAAATCTACCGATATGAAACTGACCGAAGTTGCCTTAAACTTTGTGAACGAAAAAGCAGCTGCAGAATAATTTTAACTTCATCATACAAAACGCACCTACCTGTGCAAAACAAAAAAGATCCGAAACTAGTTTCGGATTTTTTTATTCCCATATTTTACTGAAATATTTTCTGCCCAATATAAAATACTGCCAAACTATGCTTCCGCGATAGCGGCCAACAAGATTTGGTTTTTTGGATATATCTCGGTTGTATTTTATTTCTCCTTCATAAAAAGCTCTTAGGACGTGACTGTGCGCTTTGGATACAGCAAAAGCATTTCTTTTTTTGCCTTCAAAAACAAACTTCAGCAACGCGATAAAATCTAGGAGGAATCGAATAATAATTAATAAAGTAGCCTTGGCGGGAGGTATGTTTTTCTTGATCAAGAAATGATTATTCCTAAAATTCAAATAGGTTTTAAACGGACTTTCAACATTTAATGTGCCGCCTCCGATATGGTAAATGGTTGATTGTCCGCAATACATGACCTTATAACCCAAGTTTTTTGCCCGCCAGCACAAATCAATTTCTTCCATGTGCGCAAAAAAAGCTTCGTCCAAACCATTTAAACGTTTCCAAATTGAGGCTTTAATGAAGAGTGCGCAACCGGCAGCCCAAAATATTTCCATATCTGCATCGTATTGCCCATTGTCTTCTTCCACCGCATCAAAAATTCGTCCTCTGCAAAAAGGGTAAGCCAAGCTATCAATGAAACATCCGGCAGCACCGGCATATTCAAAGTGGGTTTTTCTAAAGTATGATCGTATTTTTGGCTGGGCTATGGCAATTTTTTCGTCGCTTTCCATTAGTTCTATAACCGGCGATATCCAATCTGTGGTAACTTCCACATCAGAATTCAAGAGAATAAAATAATCGGCTTCCACTTGGTTCAACACCTTATTATATCCTTCGGCAAAGCCGAAGTTTTTTTTGTTTCTGATAACTTTGATTGAGGGAAAAAACTCGGTTAAAAAATCTACCGATTCATCCGTAGAATCATTATCGCCAACAATAATTTCTAAATTGGGATAGCTGCTGTTAAAAACCGAGGGCAGAAATTTTTGAAGATAAGTTTTGCCGTTCCAGTTTAAAATTACTATGGCAACCTTGGGGTAGTTTATCAACTTTAAGGGTTTATGTGGTTTCATCAAAAATAAAATAATATTTAGAAAAATATTTGCTCATTATCATTACTTTCAAACCTTAAAATTATCTCATTTTAACCCTATGCCCCATCCCGTTTTCCCACTTTTGCACCTGCCAAATCTTTATTATTTTAAACAGGTGCTTGCGTATAGAAATCAAGAGATTACGTTAGAAAAGCAGGAGCATTTTCCTAAACAAACGTACAGGAACCGGGCGGAAATTTATAGCCCGAACGGAATGCTCAATCTTTCAATACCCATAAATCGAGGTAACGGAAACCATACCATTTACAAAGATATTACTATTTGCAACGATACAAACTGGCAGCACATCCATTGGAAAACCATTGAATCCTGTTACAGAAACTCTGCATATTTTGAATTTTATGAAGACGGATTCGCACCTTTTTACGAAAAAAAATACAATTTCTTGTTCGATTATAATTTGGAATTGTTGCAGCTCATCCTCAAAAATTTAAAGCTAAAAGTATCGCTTTCTTTTACGGATGAATTTCAATCTGAGTATCAATCTTTAGATTTCAGAAACAAAATCACCACCAAAAATCTTCAAAATTATAGTTCAAAACCTTATTTTCAAGTTTTTGAGGATAGGGAAGGTTTCAAGGGAAATCTCAGCATCATAGATTTACTGTTCAATCAGGGTCCGCAAGCACTCAGCTATTTATAATATGGAAAATTATACGCAAAATAAAAACGAAGATAAGCCAGGCGAAACCCCAGGTACTTACCGAATCATCAATAAAACCTACCCTTCCAAGTTATTTTTGTATGCCTATAAACATAACGAATTGGATGAGTTTGAAACAGATGATATTCAAAAAGCATTCGATTTTTTGTCAAAGCACACTGAAAAAACTTGTTGGCTAGATGTTAAGGGTTTGGGAACACAACAAGTTTTGGATACCATACAAAAAAAGCTAGATGTGAATATTTTAACCATGGAAGACATTGTTAAAACCTACCAACGCCCAAAATTTGAAGAGTACGAAACCTATATTTTTGTAACCAGCAGAATGCTGGAATTGGGCAAAAGCCTGCAACTGAATAACGAACAACTTTCATTTTTGCTATTTGATAAACTGATTATCAGTTTTCAGGAAGATTACAATGATATTTTAGATCCCGTTCGCAACCGTTTACGAAAAAACCTTAACGGAAATATGCGCAATCAAGGGCCATCATATATGCTCTACGCGTTGATGGATACCGTAATAGACCATTATTTTACCATCATAAACCGTTTGGGCGATGAGCTGGAAATAGTGGAAGAACACCTCTACCAAAAAGCACACAAGCTTTTGATGTTTCGCATACAAGGCGTAAAAAAATTGCTGATAAGTATGCGCCGAGCGTCTTGGCCAGAGCGTGATAAGCTCAGCGATATTTTACGCACAACCAATGCCTTAATTAATCCAGACACCAAGGTATTCTTTCGAGATGCATACGATCATTCCATACAAATCATAGATTTAATAGAAAGCTACAAAGAAATTTCCACGGGATTGCTTGATCTTTATCTTTCAATGGTGAGCAACAAAATGAACGAGATCATGAAATTCTTAACAATGGTTTCCGTAATTTTTATGCCCCTCACTTTTATCGCTGGTATTTATGGTATGAATTTCTCTTATCAAGATCCCTCAACAGGCAAAATATTGCCCAGTAATATGCCCGAGCTATACTGGCACAACGGGTATATTTTCGCCTTAGCACTTATGTTGTTCATTGCCACATTGCAAATTTTGTATTTTGTTAGAAAAGGGTGGTTCAAAAATTAAGGTTTTGTAAAAGGAAGCCAGCACCTGCATTCCCCTTTGGGAGTTAGGGGAATTAAAGCGACGTTAAATCTAGAAACCATGCCTTTTTAGTTTTTAATTTTCCTTATTTTGCAACAATGCAAACATTCGAGCTCGATAAATCCGATATCCTCAAAATAAATCAGGCCTTAGAAGGCGAGGAAAGCAAATTGGTGATGCTTTTGCAGGAATATCATGCCTCACAAATTGCCATTCTTTTTCAAAGTTTGCCCATACAGTCGCAAACACGCATTATAAATTTATTGTCGGCAGAAATTGCATCTGATGTGATTTCTGAGATGGATGCCGAATCGCATCCAGAAGATTTGTTGATCAATTTACATCCCGATAAACGGCAAGAAATTGTTGAAGAATTGGATTACGACGATGCAACAGATATCATATCACAATTAAACGAAGCCGACCAACAAGAAATACTCGAAGATTTAGATACCGAAGACGCATCAGAAATACGTAATCTATTAACCTATCATGAAGACACCGCCGGTGGTTTGATGAACACACAGGTAATAAAGGTGAATTTGATGATGTCTAAAAAACAAGCCATCGATCAAATCATCATTCAAAGCGAAGAAATCGAAGAATTTTACACCATTTACGTGGTAGATGATGAAGATACTCTGCAAGGAATAGTTTCGTTGAAAGACATCATAAAGGCAAATTCTTCGGCCAGAATAGCGGATTTAATAAACCATGATTTTGTTTATGTAAAAGCCGAAACAGATCAGGAAGAAGTTGCCGACTTAATTTCTCAATACAATTTAACCAGCATTCCCGTGGTGGGAGATGGAATGAAACTACTGGGCCGTGTAACTTTTGATGACGTGATAGACGTTATGGAAGAGGAAAACACCGAAGATATGTTGAAAATCGCCGGTGTATCCGAAGATGAAGAATTGAGTGGTAACTGGAAAGAAGCCGTAAAATCTCGTTTGCCGTGGCTCATCATCAATTTGGGAACCGCCTTTTTAGCTTCATCCGTAATCCGGAGTTTTGCACCAACTTTGGCAGCTTTACCTGTTATTGCCGGCTATATGACCATTATTGCTGGTATGGGTGGCAATGCAGCAACACAAGCTTTGGCCGTAACCGTAAGGCGTATTACGCTTAGCGATCTAACGGACAATCAATCCTACAGAACTGTTGTTAAAGAGTTTACAGTAGGCTTAATCAATGGAGCAACGGTAGGTATTTTAGTATTTTTGTTTGCTTTATTTTACGATGCCAACCCGATGCTGGGCGTTGTAATTTTTTTGGCGATGACAGGTAACCTAATCATTGCCGGCGTTACGGGTACGGGTATTCCGTTGATATTGAAAAGAGTGGGCATAGATCCTGCCATTGCATCCTCCATAATTATAACCACATTTACCGATGTTTTTGGCTTTTTGCTTTTATTAGGCCTGGCATCAAAATTATTATTGTAAACCTTCGAACAAATCCATTCATTAAAAGATATTCTTAACGCTCAAACAATTACAATGGTTACTAAACACAACTGGACAAACAACGAAATTGCCAACATTTACAATCAACCTTTTTTAGATTTAGTTTATGAGGCTGCAAGTATCCATCGTCAAAATAAAGACTATGCAGAAGTGCAAATTAGTTCGCTAATCTCCATTAAAACAGGTGGTTGCCCAGAAGATTGTTCTTATTGTCCGCAAGCCGCACGTTACCATACCGATGTGGATGTGCACGGAATGATGAAAGTTGAAGAAGTAATTAATATTGCTCAGAAAGCAAAAGACGGCGGTGCTTCTCGCTTATGCATGGGCGCAGCTTGGAGAGAAGTACGCGATAACCGAGATTTTGACAAAGTTATTGATATGGTAAAAGCCGTAAACCAAATGGATATGGAAGTTTGCTGCACATTGGGTATGTTAAATGCACAGCAAGCGCAACGCTTGGCCGATGCTGGCTTATATGCTTACAACCATAATTTAGACACTTCCGAAGAAGATTACAGTCGCATTATTTCTACCCGTACTTACGATGATCGTTTAAATACCATCGAGAACGTAAGGAAAGCAAACCTAACCGTTTGCAGTGGCGGTATTATTGGCTTGGGCGAAACCGTTGCAGATAGGGTTTCTATGTTGCGTGTTTTAGCTAATATGCCTCAACATCCAGAATCTGTTCCCGTAAATGCATTGGTTCCCGTTAAGGGAACACCCTTAGAAAACCAACCTCGTGTACCCATTTGGGATATGGTAAGGATGATAGCCACAGCAAGAATTGTAATGCCAAAAACAGCAGTGCGATTATCAGCTGGTCGCAATGAAATGAGCGTTATAGAGCAAGCACTTTGTTTTATGGCCGGAGCAAATTCCATTTTTGCAGGTGAAAAGTTGTTGACTACACCAAATCCAGACTTTGAAGAAGATATGGCTATGTTTGAATTGCTGGGCTTAAGTACTAGAAAAGCATTTAAAAATGGAAGACCAAATTCAGAAATAGCCGAGACTGTTGTGGATTAAAATGGGAGTTTCAAAAATCTGATTTTAACAATATCATCGCCGTGGTGCGTGTCCCCACGCACCAATAAATTTATATTTAAAGAGTGTTGCGTGGGGACTCGCAACACGGCAGTAGTAAACTAATTGTGTCGCCAACGGCGACACAATTACAAATACATCATTTAACACATTAAAAATTACAAAATGTCGGCAATAGAAAACTTAAAACTCAACAAGAAAGTAACAGCAGCAATGCTGGATGCCGGTTATTTTAATCCTAAAGAACTTCAATCCAAGATTTTACCACGGATAAATGGTGGCCAGAACGTAGTAGCCATTGGGCCAGAAGGCTGTGGTAAAACCACCACCTATATTTTGGCATCTTTAAATAGAATAAAAGTTTTAGAAGAAATTGCTCCACGCATTTTGGTATTAGTGCCAGATATAGCCAGCGGAGAAATTGTGATTGATCAATATCATCAATTAAACCGTAACCGCGATCTAAGAATAATGGGACTTTTTGCAGGCCCAAGTTTAGATGCACAAGTTTTGGAATTGACAGATGGTGTAGATATCATCGTGGCCACACCAGACAGAGCAAGGGCAGCTTACCTTAAATTGGGTTTAAACCTCAATAAAATACAAATGTTTATTGTTGACGATGCCGATGTTATCATCAAAAATGGTTTGCAATTGCCCACCGTTGAGCTTGCACGTGGTATCATCAAAGCACAGTTTTTGGTTTTTTCTGCGGTAATGCATGATAGATTATCCAAAATGTATGATTATTTTTTGGTTAACCCCGATATTGTTGAGGTCCATGATTTGGGAGATAGCAAGCTTCAAACCATAGATCAATTACTTTACCACGTGCCAAATTTTAAAACGAAACTCAACCTTTTAAATATGTTATTGGGCGATGTAGAGGTATTTGACAAAGCAGTTGTGTTTGTGAATTCTCGGTTTACTGCCGAAACCGTACATAAAACTTTACAATTGAGCCGTAAAGGCGAAGTCGCTGTTTTTAAGTCAAGGGGAATGGTGGAAAGCAGTTTCGATAATGTGTCTGATTTTATGGCAAGTCCGCAATCTAATATTTTGGTAATTGCCCAAGAAGATGCCGAGAGTTTAACTGAGATTAAAGCACCAAATCAAATACATTTTGATATACCCGATGAAAATGATATCTATACTCGTCGTGTTTTGACAGGTAATACAGAAAATGGCGAAAAGTTATTCATTACTTTCTGTACAGATTTAGAGCTTTCGCAAATTCGCAAATTGGAGCAAATACAGGGTAAACACATGTCTGTGATAGAACTGCCCGAAGATTTATATATAGAAACCGATAAACCCAAAAAGAAAACAGTAGCAGAGGAAACAGTTGACCCAACGAGGGGAGCTGCATTTCACGAGAAAAAATTATCCAACCAAAAAACGGAGAATTACTCGGCCCGAGAAAGAATTAGAATGACGGGTAAGATCAGCAATAAAAGGCACGATTAAAATCTTAATAATCGTCTGAATCTTGATTTTTTAAAACCTATAAGGTTTTAAAAACCTTATAGGTTTCGTAG
>ENA-OFCE01000619-OFCE01000619.1-metagenomes-genome-assembly--contig:-NODE-619-length-22376-cov-27.645267_pt1 | contig 22376 bp, 16 predicted proteins | sample MGYA00153388_OFCE01 | MGnify analysis MGYA00153388
ATATCCCGTAGGGACACGGCACTGCCGTGTCCCTACAAGAACTATGTATCTCACACACCAGAAAAGTGCTGTATATTTCACCAAGGTTTTCGCGCAAATTGAGACCGATCGCCCTGGTGCACTTTACCCGATCGCCCGATCGACCTTCCCCAAATAAAAACCCGCAAGCCCTCTCCCCGGGAGTCCATCCCCCTTATCTCCACCATTTGAAAAATAAATGTAAAAATATGTTGCAAAGTTTCCATTGCTATGTTAAGTTTAGTTACATAAGGTTGAAATACAACGAGGTTTATGGTCATGGAAAACAAAGACGCAAAGTTGGGCTTTACTGAGTTCGCTGAAACCTGGAACGGTCGTTTGGCAATGCTGGGCTTCGTTATCGGCTTAGCTACCGAATACCTCACCGGTCAAGGCATTCTTTCTCAAATCGGTTTGATGTAATCAGCTTAACTGCACGCAATAGCTGTGATTCACAGGGGCGATCGACTCATCACTGCGATCGCCCGCCCGTCAATAAGTCCCCTTCACTCACAGTAAAGGGGATTTTGCATTTTTTATTAAAAAAATCTCACCGATGGCACAATCAAAAATCTTTTTCGTCTCAATACTTATCGCGAGACCAACTCCAGCAAACTAAGCAATTCCTATCGAATCTACAATCCTCACTTTAGGAGTCAAAGCCGGAAGCTTCACCAAACCGTCCCGTTTGTGAGTCCGCAGGCTGTTACCTAAAATCATTTCCGACAGATCCGGCATTTCCTGCCAGCAATGCGAGCAGAACCAATAAACGCGATTGTGGCGAGCGTGACGGAGTAATTTAGAGGAGCAACAAGGGCAACTATTCATGATATTTTAAACCTTCTTTAAGATATGGATCGATAACGAATTCATTACACAGATTGACAAATGCGGGTGGATCTTAACTTCAGACACAACAATAAAAAATCTGTTTCACTCAAAACTTTCAGCGTCTCCCAAGTAGCACTTTTGGAGGCCCAGCAACAACATTACAATCAGAAGCTGAATAGTCCAAGGGGCTAAAGAGAAACCCCAAACAAAACAACCCAGTCCCGCCAAAGCCACAAGCACAAAAATATCTTGAGAGGTTTGCCAGTAAATCCAGACGGCTGCCAGAGAAACTATCAGTAGCAAAATGTAAGCTGAAGGCATAGTCGTCTTCTCCCAAGGTGTCTGCCAACAGTCAGGATTGAAGCCTGACGATCAGCTTCAACTTAAAACTAAAACCTGAAGAACTGATGAAGATGAGTGAGTTGTTACAAAAAAAAATATATTCCTGCTACCTTATATTTATCCGATAAGTAGTAGGACACAATTAATTACACAAAACTCTGGGCTACAAGCCTTGTCTAGTAAAGAATCAGCAAAGAATCAGTGTGTAATTAATTCTGTCCAATTACTTAAAATAGCAAAAATAATTTGTTTTATTTGGTTAGAAAATTAAGCGTGCGATCCTCTTCGAGGGCTGCGCGATCGACCTATTCTTAGTCCCAGCCCAAAGCTTCAGCCACCTGAGCAGCCAAAGCCATCGGTTCAAAAGGCTTAGCAATCACGCTCACCACCCCCAAATCCGCGAACATCCGCCTGTCGCCAGCCAGAGCCTTAGCTGTCAATAAAATCACCGGAATGTGCTGTGTGGCATGATTAGCTTGCAACTGTAGAAAAGTAGTAGGCCCGTCTTGGTCGGGCATCATCACGTCCAAGAGAATAGCATCAGGCTGTTCAGCAAGAGCCTTAGCCACACCCTCGCGCCCAGAACTCGCCGTCAGGACTTCCCAGCCCCCCACTACCTCAAGACTAACTTGAGCGACTTCCCGAATATCTTCCGCATCGTCAATCACCAAAATGCGCTTGGCATTCAAAATTAACATCTTTTTTTTAAGAACGAGAACTGATATCTCGCAGAGTAGAGGCGAAATGTGAATATTTTGTAAAGCAAACCATTTTACCAGATGAGGCTCGACAGTAAATTTTCCAAACTTTATGGCAGAACCTATACCAGGCCGGGACTGATCACCGGCAGGCTTAAGAAAAAAGTGCTGCCCTCCCCCAACACGCTCTCCACCCAAATCCGGCCCCCGTGCTGCTGTACGATACTGCGACAAATAGCCAACCCCAAACCAGTACCTCCCGAATGCCGAGAATCAGAAGCATCAACCTGTTGGAAGCGTTCAAAGATGATCTCCAGCTTGTCTGCCGGAATGCCCCGTCCTTGGTCTTTCACAGCAATCAGGATGAACGAGTTTACTGACGAGTGCGGATTTGCGGCAAACTCAGGAGATAACAAAGACGACGACGCTGAGTTCAACCCAGCTTTTTCTGCCAAGTCTTCCTTTTGGGTCAACTCCCCGCTCAACCAAATCGTAGCACCCGCCGGTGAAAACTTGATTGCATTGCTGAGCAAATTTGTCAAGGCCTGAATTAGCCGATCGGGCACAGCTTGCAAGTCGGCCCCCACAGGCTGAACCGACAGAGTAACTCCTGCCTGCTGAGCCATTCCTTGCATCTCGTCTGCCGCCTGCAACATCAGTTCAGCAACATTGCAAGTTTGTTTGATGGCAGTGCTATAACTCGACTCCATCCGCTCTAAATCCAGGATGTCATTGATTAAGCGCACCAAGCGGTCAGTGTTAGTGACAGCAATCTCCAGCATCCGCTTGGCTTTCTGGGGGTAAGCGTCAAGGAGGCCGCTGTTGAGGAGGCCGAGGGCACCGTGAATCGAGGTCATGGGCGTCCGCAGTTCGTGGCTGACAACCGAGATGAATTCATTTTTCATGCGCTCAATGGCAAGGCGCTCTGTAATATCCTTGAAAGTGACCACAGCTCCAATAATTTCGCCTCCTTCTCGCATCGGAGCGACAACGTACTCAACCGGAAAACTGCTGCCGTCTCGTCGCCAAAAAACCTCATCGGTGACGCGCCGCGCCTCTCCGTCTTCCAAGGTGGCTAAAATTTGAGAACTTGCCCGCAACGGTAGTTTTCCCGTCCCCGATACGGCGCAGTCTGGGGCAAGTTCAGAGCCTGAATTGATGTCTGTTACAGGTGACAGTTGCTCGATCGCCCTTGAGTATTCTGCCTGTGAACAGTTTATGGTTTCATAGAATGGTCGATCGATCAATTCCTTCGATTCGCAGCCGGCCATTCTCACCGCCGCCGGATTCACAAAAGTTACTTTTCCCTGTTTGTTCAACCCGCAAATTCCTTCTCCTGCGGAAAACAAAATCATTTCTGTTTGGTGGCGGAGTTGTTCAAAAGCTTTTTCCACTCGCTTGCTGTCGCTGATGTCGCGAGCAATTGTCGAAACACCAGTTACCATTCCTGTGGCGTCTTTAATCGGAGAAATCGTCAGGGATACATCTATCTGTTGACCGTCTTTCCGCAAGTGCACGGTTTCGTAATGGTCTATCGTAGTTCCAGCCCTAATATTTTCGAGAATTTGGGGCATTTCCTTGGGGCGTTCGGGTATTGCTAAAATCTCGATCGACTGCCCCTTGATTTCCGGCGCGCAGTAGCCGTAAATCTTCTCGGCTCCTGCGTTCCAGCTCTGAATTGTCCCGGCGAGGGTTTTGCCCACGATACCGTCGTCTGAAGACTCTACAATCGACGCTAAGCGCACGAGTTCGTCCTGTGCCTGCTTGTATTCCGTGATGTCGCGGCCCAAAATCACGATACTTTTGCGCCGGCCGTCCGGGTGAAATACGGGTACTTTAATCACATCGTAGATTTTCACAGTACCGTCCGATCGGGGAATCACTTCTTCTGCCCTAGAAAGCGTACCTTTTTCCCACGCTGCTCGATCGCTGATCTCGCACGCCTGTAGAGCCTCCCGGTAAAAAATGCTGAGTTCTCCTAGCTGAGAATCTGTGAGTCCGCAGTAGTCTATTTTTTCTAGCTCAAACACTTCCAATATCCCTTCATTTGCCTTCTGCCACCTGCCGTCGCTATCTTTGAAGCAGACAATATCTGGCATGGCATTCATCAGCGATTCGAGATAGAACTTTTCTTGCAGTGCAGCTTCTACCTCCGCCCGCTTGCCGATTTCCCGTTGCAGGTTTTCGTTTGCCGTTTGCAGCGAATCGATTAACAAACTTTCTGTAAAAGTGCGTTCTTTAATTACTTCCTGAAGTGTGTGGAGTTCTAGCGACAGCCGCCTGCGGGCCAACAAATTTTCTACCCGCAAGTGCAGTTGGGCGGCCGAAACGGGAGTTGCTATCAAATCGTCAATTCTGCGTTCGAGCTGTTTTGCCTGCGGCGAAAACGGCGGTTCATAAATAGCTGGTGTTTGGGATTTTTGCAGCAGCAAAAACGGTAAAAATATCGGATGTGCTGCTGCTTTTAATGCTTCGATCAGTGGCCCGATGCGATCGTAATTTTCCTGGTCGAGAATGCACAAGTCAAAAGCAATTTGGGGAATGGAAATTTCGGAGTTTTGTTCGGAAGTGCGATCGTCGGGTACGATCGCCTCATGCTCGATGTTGAGGTGTGCGATCGGCAAATGTTGTTGGAGGCGATCGATCAAGAGTAAAATGCGGCTCATTACCTTGTTACTTTCACAATGACTAATGATCTGATTTCTAGTAAATTCATATCAATTCCGGCTGCGCCGGAATGATATAGAGGACACGGCAGTGCCGTTTCCCTACCGCAATCAATTGTAGGGACAAAGGCACTCGCGGTGTCCTCCGTTTAGATCATTCCGATGAAGAGAGGATTTGATATGACATCTCTCGCCGGCGCTGATGATTATTTTGGGGTAAGGAAACGGTAATGCCGTGTCCTCCGTTGGCTACTGAACGAATGACTACTGACTAATGACTAATGACTAATGACTACTGACTACTGACTAATCACTTTTTACGGCATTCCGATCGGAATCAAAGAATCGAACGGCATACAGGTAGAATAGCTCTCCCCGGACGATAAAACCGCAATCAGTTGCAGCGACCAATCGGGCATAATCTGCAAATCCGCCCAGGGTATTGCTACCTCCAAACATTTATCCAGTCCGACTTGGGCCCGGCTGAGGCGGGGATGCCACTCATCGCCCTCTCCTGCTTCCTGAAACCAAATCGATTTCGTCAGCAAATTAATCTCTAACTGATGGTGGAATCGGTAGTTTAGCGGTGCTTCGTCGGGCAAACCCGACAGCGGAATCAGACTGTTTTTCATCGTGCGATCGGGATAAAACCAGAACAAATTTAACTCCGGCGGGCAATCAATTCCCGGCCGCACCCCTGCCTTGAAGTCGGCGCGAATGTAAAAATTCAAGTGGTCAACCCCGTACCAAAGCCGCTGAATTGCCGAACTCCGGTGCATCGTACCCCTTGCTCCCCCAACTTCAATCCGGCCGGCTTTGTCCCAATCCTGTTCGTTGCCAATACCGTCAATTACCGGGTGAATAAAGCTCATCGGCAGGTGGTCGCCTTGAACAGAGTGCACCTCTACTTGCCGCCGCACGGACGGGGGTACGGGCTCGCCCAGAGCTTCGTAAATTGCCGCTAGGTGTTCGCGGAATAGCTGGTCAAACATGGCATCTTGATTCGAGGTGTGGCCTTCGCCAAACCACCAGAACCAGTCGGAACCTTCGGCTGCGAAAAGCGCTTCCCAAGCTTCGGGATTGCTCTCTTCTGTGGCCTCTGGATGGTTGGCCAATACTTGTCTAGCCGCCCCTAACAAGTCCCAAGCGCGATTTTTGGCGGGATCGCCGATCCAAGTTGTCAGGGAACCGTCTACCCAGGAACCGGTGTGGAGTTGGGCTGCGGGTATTGTTTCGGTTGCTGGGAATTGGTCGAGAAATTCCGAGACTGTGACTAATTTGATATCTGGATTGTCGCTGAGAGTTTGATAGAGGGATTCTAAGAACGGTAAACCGTCTTGGGGATAGAATTCCCAGCAATTTTCGCCGTCTAGGGCGATCGTCACTAACCACGGATTTTCTAGGGATGTTTGGCCGTCGGGTTGTCGGTGTTTGAGAGTTCTGCCGATCGCCTCTAAGTGTCCAGCTAAGTCTGACGCAGCTTTTTTCGGTTCCATCGAACCGTAGGTAAATCCAATCAAATCAGACAATCTGTGGTCTCGAAATACGATCGCCAAATCGCCGTCAGGAGTTTCTAAACGGTAAGGGCGATACAACAATTCTGGTTCGCAGACATTCCCCGCCGCATCGCGGTTAAAAAAGTGTTTAATTGTCCACCCCAATACTGCTTCATCCGAAACAATCCATTGAAAGCCTTGTTTAGCAATGTACGGCAAAATTTCCGGGCTGACTGCTTGTTCCGACGGCCACAAACCGCGCGGTTTACAATCAAATCGGTCTTGATACATTTCCCAGGATTTTCTCAAGTGTCTGGGAATATCTTCTGCCCACTCAAACCGATGTTCCGGTAGCGTCATGTTAGGAATAGCTATGCGGCCAACCTTGGTGTCGGCAAGCAGCGGTAAAATCGGGTGCGTGTAGGGGGTTGTGGAGACTTCCAACTGTCCCTCAGCTTGCATCTTTCGGTGCTGGGGAATGATTTTGGCGAGGATTTCTTTTTGTTTGGAGTAGATATTTTTTCGGTCTGCCAAACTAAAATTTTGTCCTTGTTTCAGCCACAGAGCAATCTCGGGGTCATCCCAAAACAGCGGGTCGATCCAAGCTAAATTGTGCCACGCCAGCAAGTCGGCAAAGTCTTGCACTTTCCAGTTTGCCAAACACCACTGAATGCCTTTTTCCTGCCGCTGAGTGTAGAGTTGAGCGTAGCGGGGATGCGGCTGGATCAGGGTGTGGTAATTGGCGTCAAAGAAGTGTTCTAAGATGAACTCTTGTTCTTGGATGTTTAAAGTTTCGGCTGACTTTAATGTCACCGCCAAGTAAGGGTCTATTGCTTTGTCTGCGATGCAGTCTTCTATCTGCAAAATCAAGGACGGAACCAGGTTGACAGTTTGATGCAGTTTGGGATATTTTGCCAGAATTAGCACTAAATCCAAGTAATCTTTGACTCCGTGCAAGCGCACCCAAGGCAGTCGATAGTGAGCTTGAAGGTCAAGGTTTTTGGACTGCAATATCGGCGAGTTCGATCGGGAACTGGTGCCTGGCCCGGCCGCAGATGCCCTGGATTTATACAAAGGCTGGTGCTGATGCCAAATAAAGGCGACGTAGAGAGGGTGTGACATTGGTAATGAGTAATTTTATTAATGAGGTGGTTAGGGGATGTGCAACTTTTAGATAAATCTGCCTCTGTTCCCTAACATAAAGTTTATGATGTCTTTCTTAAGTAGACTGTAACTATGTTATCTAAGATTGACACATTTAGGGCACTCTTGAGTTGCCGACGAGCATTATGCCGATCGCGCTGCACAGCTCAGCCAATTAGTAGCGCTGTTGATGTCTAAAATCGAGAAGTCTTGCAATCAATGGCTCAAGAGATAGGCAAGCGTTTTTGGGTCAGCAGGTAAACTGCCAAAAGCAACTGATACCAAAAGCTCCCTAAAAAGCCCGCTGTTTCGGTTTCCCTTACGGTAAATTTATTATGTCATCAGTTAAACAGCTTGCTGTCCGAGGGGCAGTGTGGACGATCGCTAGCTATGGGCTTAGTCAGGTGCTGCGGTTGGGTAGTAACCTGATCCTGACTCGCCTGCTAGTACCGGAAATGTTTGGTCTAATTAGTCTTGTCTACGTGTTCATCACGGCTCTGCACCTGTTTTCAGATGTCGGTATCGGTACTAGCCTGATCCTGAACAAGCGCGGGGAAGAGCCAGATTTTCTGAACACAGCCTGGACTTTGCAGGTATGTCGCGGCGTGATTCTTTGGTTCTGTACGCTTTTGCTAGCCTGGCCAATTGCCCATTTATACCAACAGCCTCAGTTCCTTTGGTTAATCCCTGTGGTGGGTTTGGGCACAGTGATCTCTGGGTTCAATTCAACTTCGGTGTTCACCCTCAACCGGAATATGGCTTTTCGTCCGCTAGCAATTTTTGAGTTGTCGGGACAGTTGACCGGGATTGTGGTAATGATTGTTTGGGCTTGGTTCAGTCCGACTATCTGGGCGATATTGATGGGTTCCTTTGCGTCACAAATTCTGCAATTGATCTGGAGCCACTATTGGAATTCTGGTTCGCCTCACCGCTTCATGTTGAATCAAGAGGTAGTTAGAGAAATTCTGTCTTTTGGAAAGTGGATATTTGTGTCAACGGCTTTAACATTTTTTGCTGAGCAAGCCGATCGACTGATTCTCGGAAAATTACTGACATTGGATATGTTGGGCGTTTACGGCGTTGCTCTCACGCTTGCTGACCTACCGCGCTCTGTCACTTTAGCGCTTAGCAGCAAGGTGATGTTTCCAGCTATTTCCAAGTTGGCTGACCTGCCTCGCGAAACACTTCGCGCTAAGATACTCAAAAATCGCCAACCGATCCTCATCGTATTGGCGGTTGGCTTGACAGCACTGGTTAGTTTTGGGGATGTTGCGATTAAGATATTGTATGACCAGAGGTATATTAAGGCTGCCTGGATGTTGCCGATCCTAGCTCTGGGGATTTGGCCTCGCGTGCTCTGTAATACGGGAACTGAACAAATTCTGTTTGCGATCGGGAAGATCCAATATCCAGCCTTCGGCCAATTACTTCGGTTTCTTTGGACTAGCATCGGATTATGGGTGGGATTTTCCAATGCGGGACTGCTGGGAGCGATCGTCGCAGTTGCCCTGAATGACCTTTGCTTCTATACTGCTATTAGCTACGGTCTCTGTCGCGAAAAAGTAAATTTTCTGGTGCAAGATTTTCAAGCTACAGTTCTGCTTTTAGGGTTACTTGCAGCCGTGCTGTCAGCTCGGTACTTTTTGGGGTTTGGTCTTCCTATAGATTTACTACTTAAGTGAGCCTCCTAAGATTGAGTTCTCCTCCCACTTCCTGAATGACTTCAGCGCCCGGACGCCGCGCTGATAGTCGCTCCACCTAAAAAAAAAGAACGCCAAGCACCCCGACTTCTTTAAGAAGTCGGGGTGCTTTTACGATCGGAGTAGGAAAATTCCGACCTCATCTGAGGCGAAAGGGCTGGGAGTATCAATTACTCATCCTTACCAAGTTACATTACCTGCTCTACTTCGGCAATTTCTGGGATGGCCTCCCGCAGGCGCACCCAAGGCAGTCGGTATTAAGCCTCGGTTGCGTTAGCAGATACTCTGGATTTATACAGCCGTTGGTGCTGATGCCAAATAAAGGCTACATAGAGGGGATGAGACATGGAATTTGGTAATTGGTTATTGTTTCTGGCTAAATTTTCTAATAGCTCATAAGCGCGATGATCGTGAGCCTCAATCAATCGTCCTAACTGTAACACCCTTCCAAAAGCCAGAACAAGCAGCTAAACTAACTCGCCTGCCAGTATTGGATGTTGCCGAGTATTTGAGGGAATAGAAATCATCCTCGCCACAAGCTGAATAAGCGTGACCCTCATAGATAATGAATGTGTATCCCTAATCCTCAATCGCTTGCTATGACCTAATGAAAACGTCATCATTGATACATCCGCTAAGACGCATTTGTAGTAGAAATAGCAATAGTGATATTATCGGCCATAATAACATTAATACCCAGTCAATAATTTTTTTTATTATCGTAACGAAGTGATTTAATGTAACACTCAGCCTGGTCAATTCTGGACTTCTTTAAAAGCCCCCGCTATATAAGGAATTTAAAAAAAGGTAACAGTCAACAGTCAACAGTCAACTGTCAAAAGTCAACTGCCAACTGACTAATTACATTACCTGTTCAACTTCGGAGATTTCTGGGATGGCTTCGCGCAGGCGGCGTTCTATGCCCATTCTCAGGGTCATTGTGGAACTCGGGCAAGAGCCGCAAGCTCCTTGCAGTCTCAGGTGTACGACTGGGCCGTCGATTTCTACGAGTTCGACGTTGCCGCCGTCGGATATCAGGTAGGGGCGCATTTCATCAAGAACTGTTTCGACGTTATCTCTGGTTAGTGCTAGTGTCGTCATATTTCGCCTCTGTAGTGATTTATTGCAGTTGATGAAAGTTCGATTTGGCGGGTTTAAGAAACCGGGTTGCTCGATCGAAGATTTAGGCACTCAGTTGAGCAGGTCGCAGGAAATCTGGTTTCGGTAAGGCTGATGCTCTATCGGACGCGAGCTCTCTAGTTTGATCGTACCATTAGTTGCCGCCAAATCAAGTTGATTCTGATATACTAACCAAAAAACCCGTTTTATTTAAGAAATCGGGTTTTTTGGTTAGCGCTATACTAATGCTGGTTCTAGCAGTTTGACGTTGGAATAGTTAAACTCGGTTGTTGTCAGTTCACCTTTTTCTTTCGATCGAACTACTTGCTTGGTCATCACATAATAGTCGCCGATCTTCTCAAACGAATCTTCAAATTCGAGTTCTCTGATGATTTCGTCTGTTTGGGGGTTGCGGAAAACGGCGTCGTAGTGGCTAGCCAAAGAACCCTCGGGAGTCTCTAAGCTGTTGTGGGTGTCAATCACAAAAGCCATCCGACCCATCACCCGGCTGACTTGAGAAATTGACAGACCTCGGATTTTATAGTTAGACCCCATTGAGTCGCCGGAAACCAAGATGTCCACAGCATCGGTGCTGTCCTTCTCGCCGAGGGTGAAGCTATTTTTGCCGTGAGATTTTTCAAATGTCGATCGTTTGCGGTGGGTGACAATATCCCGCATTTGGGTGTACACGCTTTGCTGCACTTCCTCGTCTGCAATGCCGCTGACTTCCACAGTCATATCTGGTTTGATAGAAACATGACCTGTATATACTTCGTCGCCCTGTTTGAGTTCAATATCGGCACTGTAACCCGGAAAATTGGCATCCCAGGTGTAACGATGTTCGTAAGCAGCGCGAAACAAATCGCGAGCGTTGGCTTGCTCTGTCATAAATCCCTCTTTGTCTTGACACCAATCTATTTTAGCTTAACCGCTCCAAGCCCCACATTCAACGGATAGGGGAGTTGTCCGTACTCCCGCCATCGCTTCTTGAGGCTGCTAGGCTGGTAATTAGGGCACAACAAGAATTTACCTTCTGTATGGGTTGGTATAATGTGAAAATAAAGTCACGAAATGGCTGGCGATCGATTTCTGGGTCGATCGGCCGATCGCCGTCTTAGTTTTACATATGGGTTCTCTTAAAAAAACTTGTGTTCGCTTTTGCAAGATTGCACAAGATTGCAACTATCAAATTCCCCGATTAATAAAATGCTAGAAACAGTCTACAAGCACTTAGAAACGTTGCAGGAACAAGCTAGCGAATTGCCAGCACCGCAACAGGCAACTTTCACAAATATTGTGGAAAATTTATCAAATTCTTTACAGGAAATGGCTACGAGCCGCCAGTTTGAAAGCGCGATAAATAACGCGGCAAAGCTGGTGGAGACCGAGAAATTAAATCGTCTGTTGGAACGCACTGTTGCGCAGCAAGCGGCGCAAATCAAGAAGCTACAGGAGCAGTTGGAAAAAGAAATTAGTCAGCACCGCAGAGACAATCAAGCATTAACTAAAAGCGAAGCTAAACTGCAAACTGTGCTACGGAATTCTCCAGATATAATTAGTATTGTCGGCTCCGACGGGCGAATTCGATACCACAGCGGAGCCCTACAGCAGATTTTGGGTTACAACCCGGAAGAAAGAATTGGTAAGTTTCATGGCGAGTTAATCCATCCAGACGATTTGCTGGCTTGGCAGGCGTATTTTGGCAAGTTGCTAGAACATCCTGGAATTGGCGGGGTGATCGAATATCGGAAACGTCACGCCAATGGTTCTTGGATATACGTGGAGGCGATCGGCAACAGTTTGCTTCACGATTCTAGCGTGCAGGGAATTATAATTAATTCGCGGGAAATTGGGGAACGCAAGCAAGCAGAAATCGCAGTTCGGGAGTCGGAACTGCACTACAAAGTTATGTCGCAAATTACTTCGGATTTTGCCTATTCTTTTAAGGCACTGCCAGACGGCAAGTTCGCCTGCGAGTGGGCGACAGAAGCTCTAGAGCGCTGCACTGGTCGCATTCCTGAAGAATTAGAATCGTTTGGTTGGTGGAACTCCGAGCTCGTTCATCCCGACGACAGGGAAATCTTAATTAAACAGTTAGAAGGCTGTACTTTTAGCCGCACGGGAGCTAACGAGTACCGAATTGTTAATCAAAAAGGCGAGGTGCGCTGGGTACGCGATTGCTGGCAAGTGGTATGGGACAAAACTGCTGAACGGGTTGTCCGTTTGTGGGGCGCTTGTCAGGAAATTACCGATCGCAAGCAAGTAGAATTGAAACTGCAACTCGTTAACGAAGTAATGAGCGCGCAGATAGCCGAAGCGCCACTGGCAATTAACTGTACCACCAATGACGGTCGTACCCTGGTCTGGAACCGCGCCGCCGAACAACTTTTTGGCTGGACTTCGGCTGAGGTTTTAGGGCAAGCTTTACCAAATATTCCTCAAGCCCAAAAGCAAGATTTTTACGCGCTGCTGAAGTCTGTGGGTAATGGCAAACCGCAAAACGGTTTGGAAGTATGTTTGTTGAAAAAAGACGGTAGCTCGATCGATGTTTGGGTTTGGGCTGCACCCGTACGAGATGCCGGGGGCGAGAGACTCGGCAGCATCAACATCTTTTCTGACCTTTCCGAACGCAAGCGTATAGAAGAGGAGCGCCAAAAACTAGCATCAATGAAAAATATGGAAGAACCTTTTTGGGCGCGTTATGTCAGCCCTCCACAAACCCAGAAAAAAAATAGTAATTCGTAATCTAATCCAGCACAAGTTAAAAACATTAAAAGTGCGAAACTGCAATGTTCTGCTTGGAATATCATTTCCGGCGTTGCTGCTGCTGGAGTATGATTTGCCTCCGAAATTTAGTAGGGGCAATTCATGAATTGCCAGTACGGGCAATTCATGAATTGCCCCTACTCTAAATTTCCGGGATTGCTATAGCGAGTGAATCATACCTAAATTCAGCAACGCCTCATTTCCTATAAAATAACCGTTCTAGGTTGGTAGTGAGGACTTTATTCCTCACTATCAACTTATTTGATGGGGGCGTTCGATCGCACACATAATATGATAAATACACCCAGATACTACGTTTAGTAGTTTGTATCGTGTGCTGTAGAAAACCCTAATAACCTAAAAAGAATTGAGTAACGATCCACGGATTTTATTGGGGAAATTTATAGATGCAAGTGTCATATTTTTCAGGCACAAGACTTGTCTGCATGGTAAATACTCGACTTTTTGAATGCGTGGCTCGAATCTTTACTGGTGCTAAGATTTCTCCTGGCTCCTGGAAGCGGCTAACTCTGCGTGAGTCTGGCACGCTTCATTTGATTGAATAAAATCTAAGACATTACCAATTACCTTAGAAAGGTGGAGAGCCGAACGGTGAGCTTCTTGGATAAAAGCTCTCTCTTCTATTGGATCGTCCGCCAGATCATCTACAGTTAATTGTAGATAGCCAATAATGTGATTTAGGGGAGTGCGAATCTCGTGGGATGCATTTAACAAAAATTGCTTTTTGAGCTGGGATATTTCTACTGCTCGCTGGCTATTCTCCTGGTAGAGGGTTGCCAGGGCGATCGCACTTCCTACTTGATCCGCAAGTTCTTGTGCAAATTCGATCTGATCTTGAGTCCAAGGTCGATCGGCATTACCCTTCCCAGACGATCGGTCCTCGCACCGATGCAAACTAATTATGCCGTTAGGTTGCTCTTGATAAGCCGTAGCCACCACTAGCATCGACTGCCGCTCAAAAAGGTCATTGGCTCTAAAGGAGTCTATGACCACCGGTTCGAGGGTGGCTAGAGCTTGAATAAAATGAGGTGCTGATGTGAGCGAGATTTCCATTCCCAGCATGGGTAGAAATGGTTCTTCGCAGTATTCAGCAGCTACCTTGACTTGCAGGCTAGAACTTGGATAGGGACAGATGATGCAGCGGCTGACGCCGAGATTTTGTCCCAGACTGTTAACTGTTTGTTGCCAAATGGTTTGGAGATCCAAGGTTCGACGAATCTTTCTGCCAATTTGGAGTAAAAGTTTTTGTGATTGAGCTGATATTTGCTGATTCATAGCAACCCCTTTTCTACTTGACTGGCAAAAGTTTACCACCCCGCCAACAGGGCAGGAGTTCACTGAATTGACCATCTGCTGGCAGTCCGACTTAGGACTTACGTAATTACACTTAAATCTTGCCACACGCTATTAAAGATTACTAAGTAGTATTAGGATCTTTATAATATCTTTATGATTCTCATATAAAACTAAAAACGTCAAGTTTTCTTAACAATCCTTTACATAAGGGATTGGAAAGCTTAATCTGTGGTATGAGTTGGGATTAAGTTATTGTAAAGTTTTCGATTTGCGGGAGCATTCTGGGGGGGTATGAGCCAGCAGGGAACGGGCAAAGAGAACCTGTTATCCCTACCCCCCGGATTCCACTGATGGGAATTCTGGGTGGTTCGGAATCGGCGGGAGCGATCGGTCTGAGTCCAAAACACCGAAGGAGGGGGGTTGGCAGCGGATAAAGTAAAAATTGATACTGTGGCTGGAATATAATTATGTTAGGAAAAAATACTAATTATCGATGACCTTTATTGACAAAATGAAAGTCACCGATAGACTGAATATCGCAATTATTAAGTGAGTGAGGTACAGATGGGGAATTGGGAATTGGGAATTGGGGAATTGGGCATGAGACATTGGGGCATAGTTAGTAGTTTTCTAATAACCAATAACCAATACCAATAATGATTAACCAATAACGATCAATTTTTAAACAGCGGTTCTTGATAAAGTGGCACAGTAAAAGTAACAGTCGATCCGAGTCCTTCTCCCATACTGTAAAAATTTACTGTACCCCCCATTGCTTCTACCAATTTTTGAGAAATAGCCAATCCCAAACCTGTGCCGCCGTATTGCCTGGTACGAGCGCCGTCTACCTGAAAAAAGGATTCAAATAATTTATCTTGCTTGTCAAGAGAAACCCCGATGCCAGTATCGGCAACTCGGATTTTTACCATTCCGGGTAACTGCTGATTGTGAATAGTCACCTTTTTCTTGATAACTTCAGCACTGATACGAATTCCTCCTTCCCTGGTAAATTTAATTGCATTTCCCGCGAGGTTTAAAATTACCTGAAGCAGGCGTTGATAGTTAGCGTACAAAACAATCTCGTCGTCTACTACGGGTTTTTGGATTTGAAATTGTAATCGCTTTTGCTGTACTTGAACTTGTGTAAAAGTCTCAACTTGCTGCAAAAGTTCGCCGAGTTTGACGGGAGCGAAGTCTAACTCCATTTTGCCAGCTTCTATTTTAGCGATATCTAAAATATCGTTAATCACATTGAATAAGTGTAATGCCGATCGATAAGCTTCTTCGATGAATTGGTGCGCTTCTTCGGGGTCATCTGCCATGCCGTCCATCAGCAGTTTCAAGAAGCCGAGGATGCCGTTGAGAGGGGTGCGAAGTTCGTGAGAAGTATTGGCAAGAAATTGACTTTTCAGTTGGGAAAGAGCTACGGCTTCGGCGCGCGCCTGTTCTAATTCTTGGTAAAGTGTAGCGTGGGCGATCGCGCTGCCAACTTGAGCGACTAACTCGCGGGCGAATTCAAGTTCGACTGGACTCCATTTCGGGGAACTACCACAGCGGTGCAAACTGATTAGTGCATTGGGTTGGTCTTCATAGGAGGTAGCTGCTACGAGCACGGAATGGCGATCGAAGGGATCGGCGACGCCTCCCGCGTAATCGACTGCTACTGGTTGTAAGGTGGCTAAAGTTTGAATCCATCCTGGTTGTTCGGCGGCGCGTAGTTCTAATCCCAGCATGGAAGAGTGAGGTTCTTGGCGGTATTCAGCTACTACTATAAAAGTTTTCAATTGGAGATTTTCGATTTGATCTGATCCCAGCGGGGGGGAGGGATCGGCAATTGACTGTGGTAATTCGGCGGCTGGGGCTGGATAATTTTGCTGATTTTCTGAGGCGAGGAAGGGAGAGGTTTCGAGATTTTCGCTGCCTTTCTTGTGGGAACAGATGATGCAGCGGCTGGCGTTTAAGACTTGACCCAAACTGTTAGCTGTTTGTTGCCAAATTGTCTCTAGATCGAGGGTTCTGTGCAGGTTTTGAGCGATTTGAGAGATGATTTTGCGATCGATCTTTGAGTAGGGAGGGAGCGATCGACTGGGGTTGCGGCTGGCGGGAAGCAGCATTTGTTGGCGGGCGTCGGAGGATGATGCGAAAGCTGGATAGGGCATGAATTCTGGGGAATCTGGCGGTCTGTATGTGGGTGTGTCAGATAGCAGCCTTCCCATAACTAAGGCTTTTGTAGCTTGACCGTTTGAGTCGATCGCCGGAGTGACTGTCAAATCGAACAGAAAATATTGTCTGGCGTGGCGAAATGGATAGCTGAACCGTTGCGGTACGAGGGTTTTAAGCGCCTGTCGCAGCCGATCGAGATAAGGCGCAGCAGGAATCGGTTGCAGGGTTTCGCTGAGGGGGCGATCGACAATTTGCTCTACTGTGAGGTTGTACTGCTCGGCTTTTTGCCAGTAAAAAGATAGATATCGACCCTTTGAGTCTTGGGTAAATACTAATTCTGCTCCTAACTCTTGAAAAAAGTCTGTAGAGGCGAAGCGCGATCGCCGGAAATCTGTGTTAGAGTCCATCAGAGTTGGGGATGAAAGTAATTCTAATTTTTCAGTGTTGAGTTTTTTATAGTAGATGCAAGAAGGAAGTTCGGCAACGGATTGTCTAACGTGTAACGGATGTAAGGAAGAAGGATTTAGCGATCGAGGAAACAAGTTAAGCTGTCGCGCATTTAAATTGTATATTCAGGGCGGGCGGGACACCCCACTCATTGTTTGATTGTTTTTTGACATACAATTTAAGTGCAGAGCAGCTTAGAAGTAATTGACCGCATGAGTTGGGGCTATGAAGAATTTTCTGACCGTTGGGCGCGGTTACTATATTAATCCATTAAAAAGCATCTGAACTTTTGAGGGGCGAAGCATTCCCGCAGATAATTTATTAGTTATCAGCAGAGACTTACTCCCGGAATGCTTCGCCCCTACGGATATACAGGAGATTCCACGTTTATGAAGTACACGCCCGATCGATCCCCGTAGGGACACTCCAAGAGCCCTTCTTCGTGTCAACAACCAGGTCAAATCCAGTCAGAGACGACTGTTTGACTATTAAACCTCGATCCCCCCTAGCCCCACTTAGGTCGGGGGGGACAGGAGTATTTTCTTTCGTCCCCCTTTTTAAGGGGAATGCGAGGGGGCTCTAGACTTTTGTAAAAGCGAGAGTTCTCAGGGATTTCAGGCGATTGTTGACGGATGCTCCCAAGAGGTTTCACACGCTACGTATAGCGGTAAGGTGCGCATTGCACACCCTACATAGATCCGTTGTGCGTCCAAGACTGAAGTTGTTTGCTCTTTCATGAATACTTTATAGCTCATAAATCACAAGTTACAACTGTTTTAAGCCTCTATGATTGCATTTTGAGTTATTAATGAACTAAAAAAATATTAATTATCTTAATTTATAATTATATTAAAAACTCAAAACTATTTGTTGTCAGCAGTTTGGGCTAATTAAAAAATAAAAGTTAAGATTTAGGAGTTAGTAGTCTGGACAGATTAGCGATCGAGTTTGAAAATCAGCCGAAATATGAGGCTGCGAACAACCAAAGTCCCAGACTGGCTGGCGCATTTTGTCCGTCACCTTCAATAGTTATGAGGTTGCGAGTTGGCGCAGTTTGCTCGCCCATAGCCTGTAGCTTTTTCTGCGAAATCTGCCGGATCATCAAAATTTCAAAGCCAGCAGATTTGTGGGCGCCGTTTCCGACGAGCTCACGCCTGAAAATTGGGTCTGAAGCCTCCCCGTTTAGGGGGTAATCAAACAAAATGATTCATTGCTCCAATCCTCTCATATCGACGGAAGAGGTAGCTGTCAACTGTCAACTGTCAACTGATGAACTCAGTCGTTCCACTCACCACGGGGCGGAACTGGGGGGGTGCGACGCAAACTCATAGCCTGATCCTCTTCGCGGCGCTCGCCTCTAAGCCACTGCTTGATTGCTGTTTCAATGACTTTACTAGGGTCATTCGTCAAGTGCTTAATTTGGTCTAGCAGTTCAGAATCTATATGGATAGATAGTTCCACTTTTTCTGACGAACTGCGGGAGGGTATACTTGACTCGCTCATAGTTAAAAAATCCTAGTTTTAATTCTTAAGTTTCAATTCCTTCTAGGAATTTACGCTTTTTTGTCTTGAAGGAAGTGATGACTTACTCCTAGTATAGATTCACAGCGGCTGAAAACGTATATTTTTTACACTTTTGTACACTTTTGCCCTACCGCTTCCGTCATTTGACCAAATTATCTGCTTCTTGTCAAGCGCCACCAACTTCTAACGAGTGTTTCTAAGTTGGCGATCGCGCACGCTGATGAGCAACCTGACTAAATTGGAGGTTTGAGGATTGATTTTGGCGATCGGCAGCATTCCCAACCATTCAACAGCTTTCTGTACAATAACCTAGAGCTTTTTTTCGCAGGGCGTCTTCGCTCGGTCTCCTAACCTAGCATAAATATAATGGATCTGTCAACCCACCGCTGAGAAAAAACTAAATTCTATTTAAGTCTCTAAATGACTATAAATGACTGTAGATTGAATGAAGTTTTATAATACAACAAAAGTCAATCTTTTGCCGATAGGTTTTATGACTAACGTTCCTGTATCTCGCATTCGCAATTTTTCGATTATTGCTCACATCGACCACGGAAAATCGACTTTGGCCGATCGGCTGTTGCAGGCGACTGGGACAGTCCAAGCACGGGAGATGAAGGAGCAGTTTTTAGACAGCATGGATCTCGAACGCGAACGCGGCATCACGATTAAGCTGCAAGCCGCTCGGATGAATTACACTGCCAAGGACGGTCAGGAGTACGTACTCAACCTGATCGATACTCCCGGACACGTGGACTTCTCCTACGAGGTGTCGCGATCGCTCGCTGCTTGTGAAGGCGCGCTGCTGGTGGTTGACGCTTCTCAAGGTGTAGAAGCACAAACTTTGGCAAATGTCTATCTAGCTTTGGCAAATGATTTAGAAATTATTACAGTTTTAAATAAAATTGACCTACCGGGGGCGGAACCAGAACGGGTAAAAGGGGAAATTGAAGAAATTGTCGGTCTCGACTGTAGCGACGCGGTTCTGGCTTCTGCGAAGGAAGGTATCGGTATTGATGAGATATTGGAGGCGATCGTCGAAAAAGTACCACCACCACAGGATACTGTTGATAAACCGCTCAGAGCGTTGATTTTTGATAGTTATTACGATGCTTATCGTGGGGTAATTGTTTATTTCCGGGTGATGGATGGAAGTGTCAAAAAGGGCGATCGGGTTCTATTGATGGTTTCTGGTAAGGAATATGTCATCGATGAATTGGGAATACTTTCACCCACTCAAATTCCTGTAGATGAACTGCACGCGGGAGAAGTTGGTTATCTGGGCGCATCAATTAAGGCAGTAGCTGATGCTCGCGTCGGAGATACGATTACCTTAGTCAAAAATCCTGCATCGGAGCCTTGGCCTGGTTATACTGAAGCGACACCGATGGTTTATTGCGGCTTGTTCCCGATCGATGCCGACCAATTTCCTGATTTGCGGGAAGCTTTGGAAAAACTCGAACTAAACGATGCAGCACTTTCTTACGAACCAGAAACATCAAGTGCAATGGGATTTGGTTTTCGCTGCGGTTTCTTGGGTTTGCTGCACATGGAAATTGTGCAAGAAAGACTGGAGAGAGAATATAATTTGAATTTGATTGTTACGGCTCCTTCTGTGGTTTATCAAGTCACAACAATCAAAGGAGAAGTGTTGGTAATTGACAATCCGAGCCGCTTGCCAGACCCTCAGTATCGTGAGAAGATTGAGGAGCCTTATGTGAAAGTAGAAATGCTATCACCGGAAGCTTATGTGGGGACGCTGATGGAATTGTCTCAGAATCGGCGGGGCGTTTTTAAGGATATGAAGTATCTGAGTCAAGGGCGGACGACACTGATTTATGAGTTGCCTTTGGCTGAGGTGGTGACTGATTTTTTCGATCAGATGAAATCGCGATCGCGTGGTTATGCGAGTATGGAGTATCAGCTAATCGGCTACCGTGAAAATCCCTTGGTGAAATTGGACATTTTAATTAATGGCGAACCAGTTGATGCTTTAGCGATGATTGTCCACCGCGATAAGGCTTATAATGTAGGCCGCGGCTTGACTGAAAAACTCAAGGAATTGATTCCCCGCCACCAATTTAAGGTGCCGATTCAAGCGACTATTGGCGCGAAGGTGATTGCTTCGGAGCATATTCCGGCTTTGCGTAAGGATGTGTTGGCGAAGTGTTATGGCGGCGATATTTCGCGGAAGAAAAAGCTGCTGCAAAAGCAGGCGAAGGGTAAGAAGCGGATGAAGTCTGTGGGTACTGTGGATGTGCCGCAGGAAGCTTTTATGGCTGTGCTGAAGCTCGATCGCGATTCGTAGTTTGTCTGTAGGGATTCTTTGTGGAACAGGCTTTCCGGCCTGTTCCACAAAGAGTCAGTTTTCTTGTGGGATGGGCCGGAGATACCGTCCCGAAAAGGCTTATTGAAAATGATGTAAGATGTTGATATAATTAAAAATATAATTCTCACTTAAATTTACTATTATGACTACCAAAATATTACTGAAGCCCTCGGACAAATTAACTGACTTTTCCTTGACAGCCGTCATCGAACAGGAAACGGAGGGAAAATATCAAGCGATTGTATTGGGTTTGCCAGAATGTCAAGCTGAGGGAAATACTCGCGATGAGGCGATCGCAAATCTCAGCCAGTTGGTCGCGAATCGTTTAGAAAAAGCTGAACTCGTTTCTCTGGAAATCCAACAGCCAAAGCCCGATTCTCCAGCCTTGACAGTCCTCATCGAACAGGAAACAGAGGGAAAATATCAAGCGGTGGTTTTGGGTTGGGCAGAATGTACAACTGAGGGTAATAGCCGAGAAGAAGTTCTTACCAATATTAGCAGAATTGTGGGCGATCGGCTAGAAAAATCCGAACTAATTTCTTTGGCAATTCAACCGCCAAAACTGGAACATCCTTGGATGAAATTTGCTGGAATGTTCAAAGACGATCCGCAATTTGATGAGATGCTGGAGGATATACAGCAACTTCGGCGCGATCGAGATGCGGAAATGGCAGAGTATTATCGGAAAATGGATGCGGAGGAAGCAGTCAAGTGAGTTTTTGGGTACTAGATACAGATCATGTGTCACTTTTTCAACAAAATTATCCTATTTTAACTGAACGGATTAATGCAGTAAATCCTGAAGAGATTGGTGTCACCGTAATTACATTGGAGGAACAGTTTTATGGCAGACTTAATGGTATTAGACGGGCTAACTCACCAGAGAAACTGATATCAGCTTACGCAAAGCTGAGTGCTACATGGAATTATTTCGCAACTGTAAATTTGCTTGATTTTGACCTGGATGCTTCTAATTGTTTTGCTGAGCTTTTGCGTCAAAAAATTCGCATAGGTACTCAGGATTTACGGATTGCTGCTACTGTGATGTCAAGAAATGCTATTCTGGTGACGCGAAACCGGCGGGATTTTGAGCGAATACCGGGTTTGAGGTTTGAAGATTGGACAATTTGAGGAGTCGGGTGAGGGATTAAGGGCGATCGGGCGATCGCATCACAGCAGATTATAACTCAAACAAGAATGCTTTGTTGAAACTCGCGCCGAATTTAATCTAAAATTTTGCGATCGCTCAAATCGCGGTGCCACCAGTGGCTACAGCCATCTTGACAATATTTGCAGTACCTGCGTGCATCGGCAATTGCTAATAAACTGATTAACAGAAAAAAGGCTTTGATAAATTCTGAGGGCGGCAGTTTCAAAAGCTTTGCCATTTGTTCTTTTAATCGCCCTTTGCTCAGCAATACGCAAGGGGTGTAAGTTGCACGAAGTTTTGATTTAGTAATAGCTAGGGAAATATCTTCTTCTCGGGCCCCTGCTTGGAGAGTCATGTAGGATAGCCGCTGCAATATCTCCTGCTGCGCTTCGGTTGAGAAGCTTAAAAACCAGTTTTTTGCATCTTCTTGGCTAATTAATTCTTGTTTAATTTGATTGATTGTAATTTCATCGGCTAGATTCATTTTTGTCTCCAACGATGATAGTTTGTTTTGTGCGATCGGCTGCATTCTGAATTCTCCTGGCATCTTCTAGAGATATGCCAGCTTCTTGCCATGTTTTTACACCTCTCATTTAATGAATATTAGCATGGCAGTAGCAGAATGACGCTGGGGGCGATCGCACTTTTGGACATGAAGGGCGATCGC